>ERZ869925.523-NODE-523-length-27246-cov-4.945423_pt1 | contig 27246 bp, 29 predicted proteins | sample MGYA00579311_ERZ869925 | MGnify/ENA primary metagenome ERZ869925 (study PRJEB32216, sample SAMN09231817) | wastewater metagenome | place: USA: Maryland | collected 2016-07-30 | study: EMG produced TPA metagenomics assembly of the PRJNA472060 data set (Reclaimed...
GGATCCCCTTTGTCGCATTTGGGCTCGGGTTTGTACGGGAATGGTTTGATTTCAGCCGCACGGATGCCGGATCGGGTTCCGGTAGGCTAACGGTTTCTCGGTCGTTGGGCTTGACGACGACTAACCGCCGTGGTACCTTCCTGTCGCCGATATCCGCGCACCCCGAGGCCCTGAGCTTCGGAGGTGCGCGATGTCATTCACTTCGGCGGCCGACATTCAACTCTCCCGCGGCTCGAAGGCGGCCGTCGCCCGCATCGTCGGGTGCTCCATCGTCGCGCTCGAGCGGCGGGGGCCGTCGCTCACGGGGGGCGACAACCGGGTGGCGCCGGTCGCGTCCGAGGGCGGGCCCGCGCTGCGGATCCGGCCCGAGGGCGCCGCCGGCCCGAGCGGGGCGGGTGGGTTTGGCTACGCCGACGCGGCGGCGAACAACCGCGTGAAGCTCACGGCGGCCCCCGACGGCTACCTGCAGGGCCCGCCTGGGCGCGAGCGGCTCGTCGGGGAGTGCCGCCCCACCACCGACCGGGCGGACCGGGCCCACCTGGTGCGGCTGGGGGGGGGCGGGATGCTCCTGCCGGCGTCCAAGCTCAAGGCGTGGGAGTCCCGTCCCCGCCGCTACCCCGAGCACCAGTTCACCAGCCGCGGCGGCACGCACGAGCAGGCGGCCGACGAGCTGCACCGGCGTGAGCAGCACCTGGCCTGGCTGGGGCTTGACCGGATGCGGGCCGACGGCTTTGAGGTGGCCCGTTCCGACGGCGTCGAGCCGCGCCGCCTGGACGCGTACAGCAGCGGCCATTTCCAGCGGACGTCGGACGCCGGCGGCTTCCGCGACGTGCGGGCGATGATCGACCGCAACCGCGGCGCGTTCGAGATCCGCCACGGCGGGCCGGAGGACGCGGGGTCGCAATGGCTCGAGGCGCACGGCTGCACGCCGACGGGGGCGCCGAAGCGACCGCGGGTCGACGGCGCGGTCGAGGGGCGGTGGCTGCCGTGAAGACTTCGATCGAAGTCCAGGCCGTGCTCGACGGTACCGCTCGCTGGTGCGTGCTCACCGGCGACGCGCTCGCCGAGCTCCGAGCGCTGCCCGATGGGTGCTGCGGGTGCCTGGTGACCGACCCTCCGTATTCCTCGGGTGGGATGGTGCGCGGCGATCGGATGGCGAGCACCCGCGACAAGTACCAGAGCACCGGCGCCCAGGAGGAGTTCGCGTCGTTCAGCGGCGACAACCGCGACCAGCGGTCGTTCGGCTACTGGTCCGCGCTGTGGTTGAGCGAGTGTCGGCGCATCGTTGTGCCCGGCGGAATGGCGTGCGTCTTCACCGACTGGCGGCAGCTGCCCACGAGCACCGACGCGATGCAGTCGGGCGGGTGGGTGTGGCGCGGCGTGGTGCCCTGGGACAAGGTCGTTGCCCGCCCGATGCCCGGCCGCTTTCGCGCCCAGGCCGAATACATCGTGTGGGGAACCAACGGCCCGCGCGAGACCGACACCGAGGGCGGCGTCTACGGCAACGGGATCATCAGCATCAGGACGCCGCCGACCGCCGAGCGTGAACACTCGACGCAGAAACCGGTGGAGCTCATCCAAGAGGTTCTGAAGACCGCCGCCCTCGAGGACGCGGTCGTTCTCGACCCCTTCGCGGGCTCGGGCACCACCGGCGTGGCCTGCGTCAAGAACGGCCTGCGGTTCATCGGGTTCGAGCTCGACGAGCACTACGCCAAGATCGCCCGCGCCCGGATCCGCGAGGCCGAGGCATCGTGCCGTCTCTTTGCCGGAGGTGGCGCATGAGCGACCCCACCCCCACCCCCACCCCGACCACCGGTCCCTCCGGGGCCAAACGCTGCACCGAGTGCGGGCAGGTGATCCCGTGACGCTCCTGGGCTTTGAACTCACCACGCACCACGCCGTCGTCTTCGCCGTCGGGTTCGTCACGGCGTGGCTGTGCGACGTCCTCGACCGCGTGCTGGTGGCCCGGCGAGCGCAGCGTCGTCGCCGCGAGCACCCCGTCGATCCCGTGTCGTGCCCCCACCCGATCACGCACCGTCGCTACATGTTTGGCAAGACCAGCCGATGGCTCGAGTGCGGGGCGTGCGGACGCGCGCTCGTCGGTTATCCCATCAACACCGCGCCGGGTCATCGCGTCAATCCCAACCCGCCGCCGCCCGGACCCACTCCCAGCGTTCGCACCGTATCGCCACCGCGCTCCGCCCCCGCCCCCGCCCCCGCCTGGTGCTGCGAGTGCGGCAAGACGGGGACGCCCGCGCGCGTCTGCCGGTTCTGCAGGAAGGACATCGCACCGTGAACGGCGACGGCGGGTCGAAATTCTGGTGCCACGCGTGCCGGGCGGCGCGGTCGTGCTGCGTGGTGGCGTCGGACACGAGCCCCTCGGCCCAGGTGCGGACGCGGCGGCGCGAGTGCCGCGCCTGCGGGCACCGGTTCACGACGCGGGAGGTGATCGTGGCGGAGGGCCAACGCGATACAGCGAGAACGCGGGAACGCGATACATCGGAGGCCATGGCGCCCCGGGCGGTGCCGGTATGAAGATCGTCACCTGCGACGGCTGCGGCGCGTGCTGCTCGGAGATGCGGACGCCGCCATTCATTCGCGTCGATGATCCTGAGTGGGACCGCGTGCCGGCGGACCTGAAAGCCGAGATCGACAAGGCGGTGTTCGAGCCGCTGGACGTGCGCCCCGACGGGTCCCCGTGTCTCTGGCTGGGGGACGACAAGCGGTGCGCGCACTACGACCTGCGGCCGGGCATCTGCCGCGAGTTCGAGCGCGGGTCCGACGCCTGCCGCCGCTGGCGCGTGGAGCTGCGGATCGACGGGAAGGCGGTGCCCGCGTGCTGATCGTCGAGCGGGTGATGGAGCGCGGGTCCGACGACGACGCCCACCGGCCGTGCCGGTTCGGGCGCTGGATCGCGCGGTACGTGTGGAACGCGCGGGGAGACTTTCACCAGTGGACGGCGGTCGACTCCGACCCGCTCGTGGCGGCGGCGATGGCGATCGAGCAGTCGGCCCTGCAGATGGCGGCGGTGGCCCAGGCCGACGCGGAGCGGGCGCGGGGCAAGGCGAGCGGCAAGACGAAGCGGAAGGCGGCGACGGCGTGACGATAACCCACCACCCCTGGCGCACCGTGCTCGCGATCGACCACTGCCCCAAGGCGTGCGAGGTGTACCGCGCGAACCTGTCGCTCGAAGGCTCGAGCGGGGCGGTGGTGGGGGGCGGGGCGACAGCCCCGACACAGCAGCAGGAAGCATCCTCATGACGATCCGTGAACTGGCGGAAATAGCGTCGCTGATCGAACGGCGTCCCGAAAACGCGCGGCTGCTCGTGGCGCTCACGGGCGCCGTGCTCGGGCAGGACGGCACGCTCGATACGTTCACCTTCAGCGACGACACCCTGCTGCAGGCCGTCGGGTTCTTTGCCGACGTGCTCGCGTTCACCGCGCCCGGCACTGTCGCCGCCCACCGCTCGATCGCCAAGTGCCTCGCCGGGCTGTCGAGGGATTACGCGGACCGTATGGGCCTCCGGAGCGGGGCAGTCGGGGCGGCAGCCCCGACAGTGCAGAAAGGTGGTGGAGCTTGAGCAACATCGAGTGGACCGACGCGACGTGGAACCCGGTGGTGGGGTGCACGCCCGTCTCGCCGGGGTGTTTGAACTGCTACGCGGCGACGATGGCCCGGCGGCTCGAGGCGATGGGGAAGGCGGAGTACCAGCCGCGCGACCTGGAGCCGCACGATTTCGCGTACAACGGGCAATTTGGCCGCACCGACGGCATCGTGCGCGACGCGGACGGTCGCCTCCGCGTCCGCATCGCCGAAGTTCGCGGTGGCCGCGCGGTGTTCACCGGCGAGGTGCGGACGGTGCCCGACCGCCTCGCGGCCCCGCTCTCGTGGAAGAAGCCGCGGCGGGTGTTCGTGAACTCGATGAGCGACCTCTTCCACGAGGCCGTGCCGTTCGAGTTCATCGACCGCGTCTTCGCCGTGATGGCGCTGTGCCGGCGCCACACGTTCCAGGTGCTCACGAAGCGGCCCGAGCGGATGGCGGAGTATCTGAACGGCTGGGCCGCGTACGAGCGGGTCCGGACCATGATCGAGACGCCCGGAAACGACGTCCGGGTGGCGTGGTGGAAGACATTGAACACGCAGCAGCGACGGCAAGAGCAGTCGCAATGGTGGACGAATCTTCCGACGGACCGATGGCCGCTCCCCAACGTCTGGCTCGGCACGAGCGTCGAGAACCAGGCGACGGCCGACGAGCGGCTTCCGTACCTCGTGCGGTGCCAAGCGGCGGTGCGGTTCGTCTCCGGCGAGCCGCTGCTGGGGGCGGTGGACCTGACGCGCGTGAACTTCGGCGCGCCGGGTGTGCAGAACGTGCTCGACTGCCGGGTGTCGGAGATCGCCAAGCGTGCCGGGATCGACAAGCTCAACGGCGTCGACTGGGTCATCGTCGGCGGCGAGAGCGGGCCGAACGCTCGGCCGTGCGACGTCGGGCACGTGCGGTCGGTCGTGCAGCAGTGCAAGGCCGCGGGCGTGCCGGTGTTCGTGAAGCAGCTGGGGGTGAACGTGGAGTGGTGGAGCAGCACGCCGGATATGAAATGGCCCGAGGGGACACGGTTCCGGACCGACGAGTCGGCCGACTTTATGCGCGTCCGGCTCCGCAACCGCAAGGGCGGCGACCCCGCCGAGTGGCCCGATCACCTGCGCGTGCGGGAGATGCCGGGGGAGCAACGCGATAACGCGATAACGCGGAACAGCGGAACATCGGAGGGGCCGCCGCGCACGTGAGCACCCTCTTCGACACACCCCCCGCTCCCCCCGCGAACGCGCAACCCCTCCCTGACGGTCGGGGCTCGTTATCTGCTCCGGTGCCGGGCCCATTCCCCACCGCCCACTCCCCACTGCCCCCCTCCCGTTCCCTCCACCCCGACCCCTGGGCCCTGCTCGCGGGCCTGCTCCGCGAGGTGCTCACGCCGCGGCCAAAACTGTCCGTGCCCGAGTGGACGGCGAAGAACCGCGTCATCGCCGCCTCGGGCGGGGCCAAGCCCGGGGCGTGGCAGCACTGGCGCACGCCCCACGCCGTCAAGCCCATGCGGCTCCTGGGCGGGGCAGCGCTCGGGGGCGACCCGCGGGTCCGCGAGGTCGTGCTCGAGTTCGGCCCCCAGTGCTGCAAGACCGAGATCCTCAACAACGCGGCCATGGCCCGGCTCGCGCAGGACCCCACGCCCACGCTCTGGATCGTCCCCAACGAGGACTGGGCCGGGCACTTCACCAAGAACCGGTTCTACCCCGCACTGCGCGAGTGCGCCGCCCTCATGGAGATGTGCCGCAAGCGCGACATGCAGGTCGCGAGCCTCACGCTCTCCAACGGCGCGTTCGTGTGGTGGGTCGCGAGCAACTCGGGGGCGAACGCCAAGGGCACCCCCGCCGGGCAGCTGCTCATCGACGAGCTCGACTCCGCCGGTTTCAACCCCCGGGCCGTGCAGGACGGCCGCGACCGCGGCTCGGCGTGGCCGGGGTTCATCTTCGGCATCGCCTCGACGCCGTCGTTCAAGGGCGTGGGGATCGACGCCGAGTACGAGACCACCAACCGCGAGAAGTGGTACACGCCGTGCCCCTTGTGCGGGTTCTACCAGCGGCTCATGTTCAAGGGGCTGGTGTGGCACGGGCGGACCAAGGCCGACCCCGACGCCGTCGAGAAGACCGTCAAGTACCAGTGCGAGAACACCGAGTGCCGCGGGGCGATCGACCCCGGCCGGCTGGGGTGGATGAACGAGCGCGGGTTCTGGTGCCCCGACGGCGTGCGCCCCGAGGGCGACGGCCGGGCGATCCCCGCCGAGCTGCTGGCGAGCGGCTACCTCGACGACACCGACCCCGCCGTGGTCGCCGCCGTGAACCCGCGGGGCGAGGCGCTCGTCAAGAGCGTGGCCCGCGTCGGCTTCCAGTTCGTGACGATGATGAGCAACCTGTTCGCGGCCACGGCGGCCGTGTCATACGCCTCGGGGTGGGGCAAGATCGCGCGCGAGTTCGTCGAGGCCAAGGGGCACCCGGCGCCCGAGTGGTGGAACAGCATCGGCGAGGTGGCGCCCGAGCAGGGGGAACGCGCGAGCGAGCACGAGCTGGGCAAGCTGTGCGCCCCGGCGGCGGCCCTGGGTGGGTACGAGCTCGGGGAGCTGCCCGGCGGTCCCGGGGTGGTGGGGGCGGGGGGATCGAAGAACGCCTGGGGCTACAGCGACGAGCCCGCGCGACCCAACGGGGCCGAGCCCACCTTCGGCGGCCCGCTCTCGCTGCTGGCGTCGATCGACGTGCAGGCGGGGTCGCAGGGCAACGGCGTGGCCCGCGTGCTCGTGCGGGCGTTCGGCGCACGCGGCGAGCACTCGTGGCTCGTGTGGGTCGAGGAGATCCCGTGCAAGGTCGGCAACAACCTCGTCGAGCTCGACCGCATCTTCGAATGGCGCTTCGGGTGGCAGCGCCCGCCCGGCCGCGAGCAGATCCAGCGCGGCGCCCCGCTCGGGCACGCGATCTACGCCACGTTCGTGGATTCGGGTGACCGCACCGACGAGGCGTACGCCTTCAAGCGGCGTGCCCAGGGCAAGGGGTACCGCGTGTTCCCGGTGAAGGGCGAGCACACGCCGGGCTCGGGCATGGCGCCGCCGGTGCGGCGCAGCGCGCTCGACGTCGACGCCGAGGGCAAGAGGATCCCCGGGGCACTGGGGGGGGCGGGCGGGCTCGAGCTCGTGCTCGTGCGCGTGGCCCACTACAAGGACATGCTGTACGGGCGGCTGCTGGCGGCGGTCGAGGCGCAGAGAACCGGGGGGAACCCCGGCGTCTACGCCCTGCCGTGCGGCACGCCGGCGGAGTACCTGGCGGCGATGTGCAGCGAGCACCGCGTGCCGGTGACCACGAAGGACGGCCGGCGGACGTCGGTGGAGACGCGCTGGGTGCCGCGCGAGGGCATCCACGGGAAGAACAACCACTACTGGGACTGCGAGGTCTACGTGTGGGCGGGGGCGGAGCTGCTGGGGGTGCGGCTTTTGGGGGCGGAAGGCCAACGCGAGAACGCGAGAACGCGGAACAGCGGAACATCGGAAGGGGGCGGAGCAGAGCGCGGGGACGACGGCCGTGGCGCCGGGGCCGGGGGTGCGGGGGGGGGCAACGTGGGGGGGCCCCCCGCGCTGCGGAGTCCCATGCTGGGCGGGTCGCAGGATTGGCTGCGCGACGCGCGGGAGAAGTGGGGGCGGCGGTGAACGGGAGGAAAACGACCCGCGCACCTTTGGTGCGCGAACGTGAGAGTTTATAGAGGGAGAGCGCATTTCAGGGACCTGCGGCGAAAGGGATCATGGACGATCAGGACGCGGTGAAGATGGCCCTGGCGACCCACTGCGGCGGCCGCGCCGGCTCGCCGCTCTACGCCGCCCTGTGCGACTACTTCGCCGACCCCGTCCCCGGCCGGCTGCGGGCCGTCGCCCGGCGCCACGGCGTCATCGAATCCACCCTCCGCAAGTCTGTCCGCTCGTTCCGCACGAAGATGGGCCGGACCTTCGGAGTCGAGCCGCAGGCCCCCACCGGGCCCCGGGCCAAGGCCCTGGCCCGTTCCAATGCCTGAGCCCTCCACCCCCAGTCCCCAGCCCCCAGCCCCGAGTCCCCTCCCCCTCCTCGGCAGCATGACCGCCGCCGAGTTCGGGGCGAGCCTCGGGCCCGACGGCAGGCCCGGCGTCACGAGCCAGACGATCCGCAACTGGATCAAGCTCGACCGGGCCGGGCTCACCGCCGTCTACGAGGGCGGGGCGTGGATGATCACCGACCCCGCCAAGGCCATGGCGTGGGTCCGCAGGAACAAGGCCGGCGTCCTCGAAGCCCTCGCCACCGGCAACGGCCCCGACCAGGGCGGCGCCCGCGACGGCGCGGGACGGCCCAAGGGGGGGGGGGGATCGAACCCGGGCCGCAGGAAACCCACCGGCCGCCCACCGGGCTCCGCCGCCTGGCGGAACACCACGAACCACGACGACCCCGCCGACGCGGGGCTCATCCCGCCCGAGTCCCCGTCACCCCCTAGTCCCCAGCCCCTGGCCCCTGATCCCTCCTCCGCCGAGGAATCCCGCAAAACCCGGGCCCAGGTCGAGAAGGTGCTCGAGGAGCACCGCAAGCTCAAGCTCGCCAACGACGCCCGCGAGGGCCAGCTCATCGTGGTCGACGAAGCCACCCGGGCATGGTCCGCAGCGCTGGTGGCGACCAAATCCGCCCTCGACGCCCTCGCCGCCGACGCCGCCGACCGCGTGCTCATCGCCGCCGGCCTCCCCGCCGAGAGCCGCGTGCTCGTGCTCCAGGCCGTCGACGGGGCCGTGGCCCGGGCCAAGCTGAGCATCCTCGCGGGGTTTGAAGCCGCGACGCCGAAGAAACGCGGAACAGCGGAACAGCGGAACAACGAAACATCCGAGCCCCCGCCAACCTCCCCCGCCCCCACCCTCCCCGATGCCACCGACCCCGTACCCGCACCCGGAGCTTCCGCCGATGAGCAAGACCCCCCGCAAACCCGGCCCGATGTCTGAGTCCGAGCTGCGTGCGAAGGCGGGCGTGGGAATGCCCGACGCGCCGCCGGCCGACCTCGCCCCCGCCATCACCCCCGCCCCCACCGGCTCCGACGCGGCTGGTGCGCCGCTCACCGACGACGACAAGGCCGAGGCCGCCGAACTCTCCGCGCCCGATGGCGAGGGCGGTGGGACGACCGTCGTCGAGCAAACGTCGCAGACCGAGCTCGAGCCCCCGGCCGCCGGCGCCCTCGACCACGAGGCCGACGCCATCGACGCGGCAATGAACCCGGAGCAGACCGCACCCGCCGCCGTCGAGCGCTACGTCGCCGGGGCCACGATCGGCGACTCGGACGGCTGCGACGTCACCGTGTGCAGCGTGCTCGAGAGCCTCGTCAACGAGCTCGACGAGGCCGCCCTCGAGGTCGCCGAGCGGGCCGACCTCGTGCAGCAGGCCATTCAGCACGAGATCGACGTCGACACCGCCCGACTGCTGGGGAAGAACTCGCCCGGCGACGACCTGATCGCCCTCGAGCTCGGCGAGTGGACCCGCACCGCGACCGAGGACCAGATCCTCGCGTGGCGCGACGAGGCGGCCCCGCACGCCGCCGCCATCAGCGAGAAGATCCGTGTTCTGGAGAAGGCCACCCGCGCCGCCCGGTCCGCCGCCGAGACCGCGGCCCGGCGCCGCTTCGAGCTCGCGCAGCGGCTGCTCTTGCCGCGGGCGCTCAAGCGGGCCCGGGACGCGGCGGCGGCCGCCGCACCGCGATAACGCGGAACAACGATACAGCGCCAAGGGCGCCGCCTGATTCCGACACCTGGTCCCTGGTCCCTCCCCCATGGCGTACACCTACTCCGACTACATCACGTACGAGGAGTCGGACCCGGCGACGTACCGCTCCCGGCTGCGCCTGCACATCCAGGAAGTCTCCGACCTTATCGGCCCCGACGTCGCGGGCGCGGACATGAGCGTGCAGCGCAACGCGCTGATCACGTACCGCGACAGCCTCATGGCCAGCCTCAAGGAGGCCAAGGCCGACCCGGCCGCCCGGATCAACGGCGGGCTGAGTTACGCCCGCGTCCGCGACCCGCGCTGAATCGCGTGCGGGCGGCGCATTGGAACAAGGGACTCCCCAGCGTGGCACGAAAGACGACGGCCAAGGACGTGACGGCCGCGAAGCTGCGCGCCGACCTCGCCGCCGAGAAGAACCGCTATGACATGGAGCGGGCCCGCGGCCGCGCCATCCGCCGCGTGGGCAAGATCGCCGAGGACGCGGCCCGGAACCTGAACGAACGCTGGCGCCGGGCCCGCGGCGACGACGCCGACTCGGGCGTGACCGGGCCGATGGCGTTCAGCGGCTCGTTCCGCTCGAGCCGCACGTCCCGCACGCGCGTGCCGCTGGGTTCGGGCGGCTGGGGCGGGCGCGTGCAGGTCGGCTCCCCCGACGCGCAGCTCGACGAGAGCACACTCGCCCACGGCCGCAGCGACGCGATCGACCTGTACCGCAACTCGTACGTCGCCAAGATGGTGATCGGCCGCAAGGTCGACATGCACGTCGGCGACGGCTCGACCCTCACGCCCAAGACCAGCAGCGCCGAGTTCAACGAGCAGCTCAAGAAATACTGGTCCGCGTACTGGACCAGGAAGGGGGTCGACCCCGAGACCGGCGTGCGCGGCGTCGACGCCCGCGGCATGGTCGCCGGGCCCGCGTTCGAGCGGCTCGTCAAGCAGCAGGTGTACTCCGACGGCGACCTCGCGGTGATCCCGCTCGCCAACGGCACGCTCGCGGTCATCGCCGGCGAACGGGTCACGAGCCGCCACGGGGTCGGGTCGGCGCTCGAGGAGGACTGGACCAAGGGGCGCGGCGGCGAGACCGCCGGCGTGCTGCTCGACGGCGCCGGGGCCGTCCGCGGCATCCGCGTCGCCGATTACGGGCGAGGCGGCGCCGGGCTCGACCACCCGACCCGGGTCATCCCCGGCGACCTGGTCATGTGGCTCATGAACGCCCGCGGCCGCTCGGGCGGGATCAACCAGACCCGCGGCGAGCCGCTGCTCTTGTGCGTCTACGACCTGATCCTCGAGCTCGACCGCTACATCGCCGCGACCGGCATCGGGGCCTACGTCGCCGCGTGCCTCACCGCCGTAGTCAAGAGCACGAGCCCGGCCCAGATGCAGGCGGCTCTCGCGGGTGAGACGGTCACCGTCACCAACGGCGACGGCTCCACGAGCCAGCAGCGCCGCCAGGTCTTTGAGCCGGGCGGCGTGTGGCACATCGGGACCAACGAGGAGGTCGGCTCGATCACCCCCAACCAGCCGACGGGGAATTTCCAGCCCTTCGTACACGCGGTGCTCGGGCTCATCTTCGCGTACGCCGGGATGCCCAAGCTCGCGGGGATGTTCGACCCCACGGGGGTGAACCTGAGCCTCATGCGCGGCCTCGTGCAGCTCGCCGGCGTCGAGAACCGGGCCGAGCAGGAGGATTGGAAGACCGGGTTCCTGAGCCCCGCGTACGTCAACCGCGTGGCGATGTGGATCCGCGAGGGCAAGCTCAAGAACCCGCCTGCGGACTGGGCCGCCCACGAGTGGACGTGCGAGCCGCTGCCGGTGCTCGACTTCATGGGCGAATTGCAGGCCTGGTCGATGGCGGTGGACAAGGGGTTCGGCACCCGCGAGATGGCGACCACGAGCATGTGGGGCAAGACGGCCAAAGAGATCGTCGACGCCCGCGTGCTCGAGCAGAAGTACGAGGACGAGCGGGGGCTGCGGACGGCGACCGTGAAGCGGCGGCGAACGGGCAGGGTCCTGCGAAGCCGGAGGACCCGGCGAATCCGGATGAGGGGTGAGTGCCGCGATGTTGATCGGAGCGGTGATCATCACGGCGGCGGTCGTTCTCGTCCTGGTGGCGTGCGCTCACTTGTTGGAAGTGAGTCGGTGCGAGGTTCGCGACGGTGACGACCTGTGGAAGGTCGCCGTCGAGATCAACGAGTGCCGTGCGGAGTTCGGGGCTTGGCGTGTGCATCGCCGCGGCCCCATGCCGTTGCCGTATCCGCCGCCGCCCAACGTGTACGAGGACAGCGGGCCAGACGGCACGCCCGCGGTGCGGCTGTGGCGGTCCTTGCTCTCCACCTAGTCCCTGGTCCCTGGCCCCTGACCCCTACCCCATGCCACGCCCCATCCCCAACATCCTCGACGCCTTCGCCACCCAGGGGTGGGCGCTGCACGAGCGGTTCCTCGACAGCGCAATCGAGGTGCTCGACCGCCGCAACGCGGTCGGTGCGGACCTCGACGCGCTCGCGGCCGCCCTCGAGGCCAAGGCGGCCCGCGCGAGCGCCGAGCGGACGCCCTCCAAGCTCTCGGCGAGCCCGCTGGCGTCCCAGGTCAAGGCCGCCGGCGGCGACGTCACCGTCGTCCGCGATCCGGATTCCGACGCGGATCAGCGCGGCGGCTTCGACTCCCAGGCCGGCGAGGTCGGCGACGAGCTCTATACGCTCTTCGCCCCCCCCGGCGGACGCATGGGCTCGGGCGTCGCCGTCGTCCCCATCCGCGGCGTGCTCGCGCAGCGCGCCAGCATGATCAACGGGATGAGCCAGCCCGACGGCATGAGCTACGGGCGAGCGGCCAAGGCCGTGCTCGCCGCGGCCGCCGATCCGCGCGTGGCCATGGACCGCTCGGGGCGCCGCGGCAAGATCCTGCTCGACATCGATTCCCCCGGGGGCACGGTCGCGGGCGTCGACACGCTCCTGAGCGCCATCCGGCGCGTGCGGGCGGGCGGCACCGAGGTGCACGCCTACGCGGGGGACATGGCCGCGAGCGCCGCCTACTGGGTCGCGTGCTGCTGCGAGACCGTCACCGGGCCGATGCAGGCCACCGTGGGGTCGGTCGGCGTCTACTGCGTCGTGACCGACTCGAGCGGGATGGACCGCAAGGGCGTCAAGAAGATCCTCGTCGCGAGCGGACCGGCCAAGGGCGCGGGCGCGGACGGCGCTCCGGTCACGCCGGTGCAGCTCTCGTACATCGCCCGCGAGATCCTCACGCTCGCCGCGGGTTTCGCCGGCGACGTGCGTGCCGCTCGGAACCTGAGCGACGAGCAGATGAGCGAGGTCGCCACGGGCGCGGCCTTCGCCGGCCCCGACGCGGTCGCGCTCGGCCTGCTCGACGCGACGCGGTCGTTCGACGACGTCGTCTCGGCCCTGGTCGAGTCGCTCTAGCCCCAACCCCGTCCCGCCAACGTCCCCGGCTCGTCGGCGTGTGCCGCGACGCCTTGTCTCTCACGCAACCGACGCGGCGTGTCCAAACACGTCCCCGCGCCAGGGAGTACCACCCCATGCCTTCGTTCCGAGAAATGCTGGGCCTCAAGCCCAAGCCCGATTCCCCGCCGACCACCTCGACCGCCTCGGCCGCCGGTTCCGGCGAGCAGGCCGCCACGCGCGAGCAGCTCACCACGCTCGCCGCCAAGGCCAAGCTCGACCCCGCCGACTCCGCGGACTTCGTTTCCGCCTGCGTCGAGCAGAAGGTCACGCTCGCGACCGCGAGCGAACGAATCGCCGAGGCGCTCTCGGCCAAGGCGGAGGAGGCGGTCAAGGCCGCCGACGCCGCCAAGAACCTCGCGGCCGACAACGCGGGCAAGCTCGCGGCGGCGACCGCCCAGGCCAAGGCCGCCAAGGACGCCGCCGACGCCGAGCTCGCCAAGCTCCGCGACACCAACGCGCTCCTCGGCGACAAGGGCAAGGGCCTGAGCGATGGCGACGCGCCCGCCGCGGGCGCCACGCTCAAGCCCGGCAACCGCGGGGCGGGCGCGTTCATCAAGCCCCAGGCCCGCGGCTCGGTGCTCGACCGCTTCGCCCCCGGGCTCGCCGCACGCCAGGCCCTGGTGGTCGGCACCAGCGCCCAGGGCCGCGCCGACGCCGAGAGCGGCAAGGTCGGTGCGTCCGACCCGCGCGAGACGCTCGCCGCGATGAACTCGGGGACGCTCCTCAAGACGTCCCCCGCCGGGCCGATCACGGGCTCCGCCCCCGAGACGTACCTGGACGCCGTCGCCATCTACCAGCAGGGCGGGTGCACCGCCGGCCAGGCGTACCGCTCGGCCGCGGTGAACTACCCCAAGCTCCACCGCGCGTGGCTCGACGAGAAGACCGCCCGCGCCAAGGCCGCCCGCCGCCGCGGCGGCGCCGACGACGACGCCGAGTAAGTCGGTGAACGCGATAAAGCGATAACGCGACACCGCGCGAAGGTCGCCCCGTTCTTCCGATCCCGGTCCTCATTTTTCGCGTTATCGCGGTTGCGCGTTATCGCGTTTCCCCCTCATCACTGTCCCCTTTCCAAGAGGAGGCCGCCATGGGCGCCACTCAGACCGATACCCCGTTCATTTCGATCACGTCCGGCGAGGCCCTCGAGCCCTGGCGGCGTGTCAAGCTCAATTCCTCCAACAAGGCCGTGTACGCCGGCGTCGGCGAGAACCACATCGGCGTCACCCAGAACCGCGTCGACGCGGCCGACCTGCCCGTCAACGTCAAGACCCGGTTCGCGCCCGGCACGTTCAAGATCGAGTGCTCGGGCGCGGTCGCCATCGGCGCCGACGTCTTCGGCACCGCCAGCGGCTGCATCGACGACGTCGCCGGCGGGCCGTGCGTGGGCGTCGCCCGCACCGCGGGCTCGGGCGCGGGATCCGAGATCGAGATCATGCCCAAGTCGCTCGTTCACGAGATCCCGCTCGTGACGGCGAAGACCGCCAACTACACCGTTACCGTCGCCGAGAACGGTCAGTGCTTCACGACCGACGGGGCCTCGGGCGCCGTCACGTTCAGCCTGCCCCCCGCCGTGGTCGGGCTCAACTACATGTTCCGCGTCGGTGCGGCCCAGGAGCTCCGCATCGACCCCGACGGGACCGAGAAGGTTTCGCTGCCCTCCACCGGCGTCCCCGGCGCCGCGGGCAAGTACCTCACCGCCGACGCCAACGGCGAGACGGTGCGGCTGTACTGCACCAAGGCCGGCGAGTGGAGCGTCTTCGGCCACACCGGCACCTGGACCGCCGAGGCCTAAGCCAATCCCGGCGACGCTCGCCGACCACCAATCACCGTTCACCGTTCACCACCCACTCAACCCCTGACCAGCGATCGAGTCCCGACGGACCCGGCGCAGGAGATTCCCCATGGCCCCCATCCGCGGAAGCGGCATTACCGTCGGGCGCGGCGACCTCGACGCCATGCTCATGGAGACCGAAGTCGAGCAGCCCTGGATCGGCCCGCTGCTCATGCCCCCGTTCCCCGTTCCCCGCAAGACCGGCAACTACCCGCAGATCGGCATGAAGGCCCTGCGGCAGCGCACCCCGGCCGTCAAGGGCCGCGCGCCCGGCACCGGCTTCAGCCGCGCGACCTTCGAGTACACCGAGGGCACGTACAACTGCCAGGAGTACGGCGCCGAGGAAGTGCTCGACAACGTCGAGACCGACCTCTATGCCGAGCTCATCGACGCCGAGACGATCGTGACCGCGCGGGCCCGCAACCGGGTCATGCTTGAGAACGAGATCGACGTCAAGGACCTGTGCCACGACACGACCAACTTCCCCGCGTCGGGGAACACCGGCGTGAGCGTGACCGACGAGTGGGACGACGCGGCCAACGCCAAGCCCATCACCGACGTCGCCTACGGCATCAACTGCGTCCGCAACGCGTGCGGGCTCATCCCCGACACGCTCCAGATCGGGTTCAAGACCTGGCTCGACCTCTCGAGCTGCGCCCAGATCCTCAACAAGATCAGCACGAGCGACACCAAGGGCGGTCTGCTCAACCTGAACCTGCTCGCGTTCATGCTCAACGTCGAGCGGATCGTGGTGGGCATGGCCCAGTACGACGGCGCCGACGACGGCCAGACCTACTCGGCCACCGAGATCTGGGACACCGAGTACGCGTTCCTGTGCAAGACCGCCAAGAGCGGCAACTTCCGCGAGGCATGCATCGGCCGCACCATGACCCTCGAGCGGGCCAGCGGCCTGGGTCAGGCCGAGCAGTACGCCGAGCCCAGCGTCGACGGCGAGGTCTTCCGCTACCGCAAGTACCTGCAGCACAAGCGGCTGCTCATCGCCACCGGGTTCCTGTTCCGCAACATCAAGACCTAATTACCACCCCCACCACCCCCGCGGCGCGGGACTACGCCACCCGCGTTCGCTTCGCACTGCCCTCGGGCCCGGTCTACCGGCCGGGCCCGAGGTTTTTTCCCCGGAGTTCTTCCCCATGTCCACCCGCACGACCTCATCCCCACCGCTCATGTCCGGGTTCGCCGCGTGCGTGGTGTGCGCCGTGGTCCTCGCGCTGCTCGGCGGCCAGGCCACCGCCACCCGCAAGCAGAGCAACGACCAGGAACGCTACCTCGCCACGAGCTCGGCCCAGGGGTCGTTCTCCCTCGCCGCCGGCCGCACCACCACCAGCCCCGAATCCGCCAACACCCGCGCCATCATCGCCACCGGCGCGGGCTTCCGCGGCATGAAGTTCCAGTTCTTCGGCTCCGGGGCCGACAACTCCACCTTCGACTACCGCGTCTGGATCATCGGCCGCGGGCTCGGCTCCGGCCGCCAGTGGAACCCCTCCGGGTCGCTGGGCGACTGGTCGCTCACCTACTACGGCGGCGGCACCGCCACCCTCTCCACCGCCACCGGCGCGGCGGCGAGCGGCACGCCGATCCTGAGCTCCGAACGCATCGCCGACACCGTCACGTGGACCATCGGCACCACGTCGACCACCCCCAAGGGCGTCGCGGGGCTCATCGAAGCCAGCAACGGCCTGGGCGTCAGCTGGGTCTACTCCCCCGCCGACAACACCCCCGCGTGGTTGTCCATCCCCGACTTCGACGGCGCGTGGGGGGTGCTTGTGGAGTTCGACCTCACCGGCGCGACGGCGGCGAACTGCGTTGTTGAGCCGACGCCCTAGCGGGCGTGGGGGGGGAACGCGGAAAAGCGATAACGCGATAACGCGCGACATCAAGGCAGTTCGTTGTCCCGACCACTCACCGCTCACCACCCCGAGGTCCCCAGCATGTTCCGATTTTCCGCTGTTCCGCTGTTCCGCTGTTCCGCGTTGCTCGCCTGCCTCCTGCTCTTCGCCCTCTCCGCCTGCACGATGCACCCGCAGGATCCGGGCGGCGGGCCGGTCGTCGTGGGCGGGTCGACCACTCAGGAGGCCGCGGCCCGCGTGCGGCTCGTCGCCGAATCGATCGCCCGGGCCTACCCGGACAAGCCCGAGGTGGCCCGCGTCGCCGCCGGGATCACGGCCGCCGCCGACCTCATCGGCTCGGGGGAGTACCAGAGCGCCGGCCGGGCCCTGGTGTCGCTCGCCGCGCTCTACCCGGCCTACCGCGAATACGCCGTCATGGCGTCGATCGCCCTCGAGCTGCTCTCCCCCGGCCCGGCCACGTCCGCCAAGGACGCCACCGCCACGACCTGGTCCGCCTGCGTTCGGGCCGCCGCGCCCGGCCCGTGACATCCCCACCCCTGGCCCCTGACCCCTGACCCCTGGCCCCTGGCACCTGATCCCCTCCCCTGAATTGGAGCACGATCGATGCTGACCCCTTCCGCGAGCGTCGTTCTCGCCGACGGCGCCGCCGACGCGGCCGCCGCGCTCCCGCCCAGCGCGTGGAACATCCTGAGCAAGGCCGCCGAGCAGTGGCCGTTCTTCGTGCTGCTCGTCGGCGCGGCCATCGCCCTGTGGATCTGGGTGCTGCTGCCGTACCTCAAGCAGCGGGCCCTCGACCGCGCCGCGGAGTTCGAACGCGTCGAGAAGTCGCGCAAGGACGCCGCCGACGCCGAGGAGCGCGAGCTGGGGCTGCGGCTCAAGATCGCCGAGACGCAGACGGCGATGACGATCGAGCTCGCCAAGCTCGGCGAATCGCTCCGCCGCAGCGTCGACCGCCACGAAGCCGCCGTCGAGAAGTTCACCGCCCACGCCGAACGCGGCTGACCCGCCCCCACCCTCCGCCCCCGCCCCCCGCCCCATGTCCGTCTTCGAGTGCCACGCCCTGGGCCTCGTGCTCGTGGCGGTGGTGGTCCTTGTTCTGCGGAGGCCGCGACGTCCGTCGCCTTCGCCCTAGTCCCTGGCCCCTCCCCCCATCCCCCCATGTTGAAATTCCTTCGCTCGCTTGCGCTCGCGGCTCTTGTCGCCGTCGGCGTCTTCGCGCCCGGCGCCGCCGCCCTCGCGCAGACCGCCGCGGTGAGCTATCCCACGGCCGTCGCCAACGACGCCGGGGTCGGCACCGTCGCGTGGACGCAGACCGGCCAGGGGCTCGCCTCCGACGGCGCGCTCCCGACCACGACCAATTTCGTGCTCGTCTCGTGCACCGCGGCCAACCCCGCTTCGCAGGGGCTGCGGTTTACCTTCGGACCCGGGCTCTTTGGTGGTGAGGACGCGGACGGCACGTCGGCCATCCCCTCCGACGCCACCGTCACCGGCGTCGAGGCGATCGTCGAGTGGAACGAGTCCGGCGGCACGACCGGCAGCGTCACCGACACGCTCGCGAAGCTCGTCAAGGCCGGGACGGTCGCGGGCACCAGCCAGAGCACCGGCACGGCCCTGTGGGATTCGGCGGCGAGCAACTACCAGGCCCGGTTCACGACCTACGGCGGCGCGACGAACCTGTGGGGCACGACGCTCACGGTCAGCGACGTCACGAACGCCAACTTCGGCGTCGAGCTCCAGGTCACCGGCGACGGCGTGAACACCGTGCAGGTCGCCGTCGACACGGTGCTGCTCAAGGTCTACTACACCACGCCGGACCTCACGGCGGTCATCCGCTCCAACTCGGCCGAGAGCACGCGGCAGGCCCCGTGGGTCTACCACGCCCACGCCCAGGCGAGCCGGTGGCACACGTACGCCCCCGAGCAGTGCCAGGTCATCTGGGAGCTTCTGAGCTTCCCCAGCGGCTACGTCCCCGACAGCGGGACCGACCCGCGCACGGGCGTGCCGGTCGAGTTCCAGACCGTCGGCGTCCGCCACGTGCCGGGGTTCAACTTCGCTATCCCCTGCACGGTTGCGGGGACGTACACCGTCCGCTGCACGATCTACTCGCCGGACATGGGCGAGGTGAGCTACGCCGACGAGACGTTCACCGTCTCGGCCGACGGCCGCACGCACCGCTACGTCGACGGCAACGCCACCGGCGCGAACGACGGCACAAGCAAGGCGAACGCCTGGACCTCGATCGACTCGGCGATCACTTGGGCGAACGCCAACCCGACGAGCGGCTGGGTCGAGGAGGCCGGGGGCCAGACCTACACCACCTCGGGCGGGCAGAAGACGTTCACGAGCCTCAGCAACTTTGTGTGGAGCCAGTACCAGACCGAGATCGCCTCGGGGCTCGTGACCAAGCCCAAGCACAAGCGGACCACCGACGGCGGCAACTCCATGTGGACCTTCGCCACCGCCGCGACCCGGGTGGTGCTGTGGAACCTCGAGTGGACGAGCAACGGGACGGGGGACACGACGTGGGGGTTCTCGTTCGACGCCACGGCGACGAACGTGGCGTCGATCGACTGCGCCGGCTCGCTGCTGCGGTCGTGGAACGAGAACGGCAGCACCACGAGCCAGCGGCAGCGCATCCTGCACTGGAAACCCGTCGTCGCCGACGTGTACCGCTACCTCGTGTACGGCGGCGAGACCGTCCGCGACATGGTGATCTACCGCCCCACCGTGGTCATGCGTGGCAACAACTCGGGCGAGGGCACGGTCCGCACGCCCGGCAGCCCGAGCGCCCCCAACAAGGCGTCCCGCATCAACGTTGTGTGGGCGGGGATCACGTCCCCCTCGGCATCGGTTGACCAGGTGGCGTTGCGGATGTGGATGAACTGGGTGAGCGTGTACGGCTCGAACGCCGACGACATGCTCGGCTACGTCATCGGGGCCAACAACTCGTCCGACGAATTGCTGGCGGCGTACTGCCACCGCTGGCACAACGTTCGCGTCCGTCCCAGGGCCGCGTCCGCGGGCACGCCGTACCGCATCGGCGGGCTGACCTCCATCTCTGACGTGGCCCTCGTCAACGCCGTCTCCGCCGGAGACCAGGCGATCGCGGCCACGATCTCGTCGTCGTACAACGGCGGCGTGCGGCGGATCGCGATCCTGCACCCGTGGTTCAACTACAAGGTGGCGAGCGGCGGCGACTTCGTCATCAACGTCGAGGACGCTTCCGGCTCGTTCAGCGGGGCGGCCAAGCAGGTCCGGCTCGGCAACGGCGTCTTCCTCTCGCGGAATCCGGACCAGAACTACACCAGCCGGTTCATCAACCACCGTTTCAACGACTCGGCGATCACCGCCGCCGACGGCAGCGTCTACCAGCTTGAGAACGGCGGGACGACCACCCGGCAGAACTGGCAGCTCAACAACTCGGCGCTCACGCTGGCGAACTGGAACGCCGACGCGGTGGTCGGGACCGAGGTGCATTCCCGGCTGCCGTACCCGGCGATCGACGACAGCGTCTACTACGCCCTCGAGGATTACCACGGCAACTTCACGGTGTCGTCGGGCACGAGCACCACGGTCTTCGTGCTCGACTCCTCGGCATCTTCCGAGGACCACTTCTACATCGGCGGCACGTTCGTCGTCGCCGGCGTCACCGGCACCGGGCTGTGTCAGTCTTACGTCGGCTCCACCCGGACCGTCACGGTCACGAGCGCCTACTCCGGCACGCCGGGCCTGGGCGCCGCCGTCACGTTCTCCCGCAACTTCGCCACCGAGCGGGCCGTGGGCAAGGTCTCGGCCGCGAGCGGGGCCGCGATGGACTGGCGCGGAGTCTTCCGCGACATGACGGTGACGGACACCTCGCCGGGTCCGACGTCGGTGGAGACGCTCCCCAGCGCCCCGGCCACGGTGAACGGGGTGCTCAGCGCCGGCAGCGCGGTGATCACCTGGTCCCCCGCGTCGGGCGCGAGCGTCTACCGCGTGTGGCGGAGCGTCGACGGCACCGGCTCGGCCGCCTCGATGTGCCTGGTCGCCGAGCACCTCGCGGGCTCGAGCCCGTACACCGAAACGCTCGCCGTGCTGCCGGGCGTGACCCCGGTCTTCGCCGTCTCGACGGTGGACACGAAGTACAACGAATCCGCCCTGAGCGCGAGCGAAGAGGCCGAGGCCGCGTTCAACCGGACGCGGCGGCGGAAGTTCAGTTTTCCCCGAAGGCATCGAGGCATCAAGGCATCGAGGCATCGAGTGGAAGCGCTGCGGTCCTGATCCCGGATCCCTGATCCCTAGTCCCTAGTCCCTGGCCCCTGGCCCCATTGCCGTCCGCAAGGACCCCCCTCCCCCTCACCATGTCTATCCGCGACCTCATGGACGGGATGCTCGCCACCGTGCAGGGCACGCTGGGCGACGGCGCGGGCGTGACGCTCCGCATCCGCACGGTGGGGGCGCTGAACACCACCACGGGCAAGCTGGCGCGGACGCCGGGTGATTACACGCTCACGCCCGCCTGCCGCACCCGGCTCGAGCAGCGGAAGAACTCGAACGGCGTGATGGTCGAGGAGCGTTCGTACACCTTCGCCCTCGCCGACCTGGCGCACGGGGTGTACCCGGTGGCGACCGACCACGTGATCGACGAGGGCGTGACGCGCCCGATCGTGCGGGTGGAGGCCGGGGCCGACGGCCGGGCCGTGATCTGCCACACGAGCCGCGAAGCGAAGGGGACGTGACGCCATGGCCTTCATCGACCGCACGGTCGTCAAGCGGCTGCTCATCGAGCGGCTCATCGCCCAGCTCGCGCTCGACTCGGGCGCGTCGGGGGTGAGCTTCCTCGTGGCCTCGGAGCCCGACCCGACCGACGAGGCGGACACGAAGTGGTGCCGGGTCATCCGCTACGCCTGCAAGGGCCAGCGGCGGCAGAAGACACCCGACGCGAGCGGCGCCGAGCGGATCAAGGGCGCGCACGTCGCGAACTTCACCCTCGTGCTCGGCGTCGGCTGCCGCGTGAGCGCCGTCGAGGAGAGCGACTACGCCTGGGACAGCGCCGCCGCGTTCGTTGAGCGGGCCTTCGACGGGGCGAGCATGGTGGCCCCGTCCTCGGGAGCGCCCGTGCACGTTGTCGAGGTCACCGACACCGAGGCCGTGCAGGACGCCACCACCGGCGACGGCGACGTGATGTTCTCCGGGATCGTCACCGTCACCGGCAGCGTGAAGCGCGGCACGGGCGACTCGCTCGAGACGCGCCCCGCGGCCGTGTAACTGTCGAACTTCGCCCCCCCCCCCCCCCCCCCCCCCCCCCCCCCCCCCCCCCCCCCCCCCCCGCCTCACCCCCACCCCTCGCACACCCGACACCCGGACGCCCTTCGTCCGCAGGAGCCACCATGGCCGCAGTCGACATCAACGAAGCCCTGCCGATCGCGTTCGAGCTCGGCGGCACCCTCACCATCAACGACGGCACCGACACGTGCACGGTCTTCAACATCGAGCCCGGCTCGATGGAGGTCGATCCCGGCGGCTACGAGCCGCGCGTGTACCAGGACCGCGGGGCGAACAAGACGCCGCTCAAGGGCAAGGCGCGAGAGAGCGTGATCAAGTTCCGCGTCAAGGACAGCAAGGCGATGACCGAGACGAAGGGCATCTTCGCCCTCGCATCGCAGACAGACTCCACCGGCGTGGTGAAGACCTTCACCGTCGTCATCAAGATCCCCCACGCGGGCGTCGGCGGCACGGCGGGTGACCAGATCACGTTCACCGGCTGCTACTTCGAGCCCTACCCCAAGCGCGTCCCCGGCGCCGAGTTCGACATCATCGACGTCACCATGCGGTCCACCGATCCGGTCGGCACGCCCACGACCTACTAAGCCATGGCATCATTCTCATCGATCCTCGAAGCCCTCACCGCTCCCGCCTCCGACGCCGGCGGCGACCGCCCGGTCACCGTCCGGCTGCTGGGGCGCGAGACGAACGTGCGGCCGCTCCCCGGGCCCGCCGAGCTCGCGCTGCGGCGGGCCCTGCCCAAGCCCGGGGTGCCGCTCGTGCACCGCGGGGGCTCGCTCTCGGAGCGCGTTCCCGTCGAGCGTGACACGCCCGAGCACGAGAAGTACCGCGGCGAGCTCGACGCGTGGTACCTCGACTTCCGGGCCACGGTGCTGGTCGCGGCCGCGGCGTGCGCCCAGGGGACGCTGCCGGCGCCCTTCGCCGACGCCGACGCGGCGGCGGCGGTGGCCGCGGGCAAGGCGCTCGCGGGCCGCACCTCGCTCGCCGAGATCGACGCCGCGTTCAGCGAGCTCGACCGGGCCGGGGCCGACCTCTCCGCGTCGTCGCTGGCGATGGCGCAGCGCGGGATGATCGCCCCCATCGACCCGGCGGCGGCGAAGGCCGATCCGACGTCGGACATGATCGTGGCCCAGGAGAAGGGCGGCGACGGCGTGACGCTGCCGTACGCCCTGCCGCCGCACTACTCGTGGACGGCGGAGTATTTCGCGCACCTGGCGTGCACGCTCTACGGCTGCACCCCCGACGTCTTCTTCGGCATCGACGCCGCCACGCGGGTGGGGATGGTGGCCTTCGCCCGGCTGCGGCACGCCGAGCTCCGCCGCGAGACCGACCGGCTCGCCGTCGCCGCGCTCCGCCCCTGATCCGTCATCCCCGGTCCCTGTCCCTTGATCCCCGGCCCCATCTATGCCCGACGTCCCGGTCGCAGAGCTGATCTTCGACAGCGACTGGGGCGCCGCGCCCCCGAAGCTCGTGGAGACCGACCGCGGGTGGTCGGGCGTCCGCCACTACAAGGTCAACACCGAGGACATCGAGCGGGCCATGAGCGCCTCGGGCCTGCCGCGCCGCGGCGAGCGGTGGAGCCCCGCGCTCTCGTCGCTGCGGGTGGTGCAGCGGACCCCCGAGTACGTCGGCGGGCAGGACGTCTCCGGGACCGGCGTGGGCGGCTGGGTGGGCGTGCGGGTTGAGTACGAGACCCCCGGCTTCAGCGGCCGCATCCTGCCGCGCGACCTGGGCGGGGCGGGCGACTACACCGAGATGACGTGGGAGCCGCGGACCGCGCGGGTCTACTACGACGCGCGGGTCGAGGACGACCCCGTGGCGTACGGCGTGCAGATCGACAACGGCCGCGGCGTCGACAAGGCCTTCGGCGTTCGTGTGGCGATCGTCCACCGCTTCCGGCCGCTCGATACCCCGAGCCCCGACGGGCTGGTCGAGAACGCGTGGGCCGCGCCCATCAACTCTGAGGAGCTCTCGCTCCCGCCCGAGGAGGGCTCGTCGGTGGGCCGCACCGTCCCCAAGCTCGGGGCGAAGTTCGCCGGCTTCGAGCGGCGCGTGGCCCAGGTGGTCGACGACTCGGCCTCCGCCGGCGGCCGCGGCGTCGAGTTCGTGATCCGCCTCGAGCTCGCCCCCGTCTTCAGCGCGGGCGCCGACATCAGCGGCCACGACGCGTTCTGGAACCAGGAGGGCGCCAACGGCGCCCCCGTCGCGTTCCGCACCAACCAGGTCGACGGCCGCAGCGACTACCGGACGCTCGTCAATGCCTGATCCGCTCGCCGCTCCGCCCGTGCTTCCGTCGCCGGTGGCCCCCGGCGAGGCGGTCCGGGCCGACGACTGGAACCGGATGCTCGCGGCCGTGGTCGGGCTCTACGCCGCCCGCGCGCCGCGCCGCGACGACCTGCCCGACCCGGTCCGGGCCGTCAAGCTCGCGCAGCGGCTCATGATCGGGGTGGTGGCCGAGGTGGTGTTGACGGGAACCCCGATCGACGGCGCCTACCTGCCGAGCGGAACGAAGTACGTCTTCGTCGCCGCCGACGTGCCGAGCATCCGGCTCGGAGCGCCCGGCGTCGGCGTGCTCCCCGATTACGGCCGCCCGGTGCGCGGTAACGAGGCCCGGATCTATCCGCAGCCCGTCGATTCGATCGTGCTGCTGCTGCGGATGAACGACGCCGAGAGCCCCGGGGGCGTGCGGACGTACTCGTGCGTGCTCGGTGAGCAGGTCGCCCGGCGGCTCTGCACAGGGGGACGGTGAACCGTGGCGAATCCTCGCGTCCAGGTCGTTCGCAACTTCCCCGTGCGGTACGCGGGGGGGGAGTACGCCTTCGTCGTCCCCGAGCGGGCGGAGAACGCACGCGTGCAGGCCCAGCCGCGGAGCTACACCCGCTCCGCCCGCGTGCTCACGGTGAACCTGCGGCTCGGGCCCGACGGCGTGCTCGGCGGCCCGCCCTTCGACGACACCGCGAGCGGCACCACCATCGGGGCCACCGGCCTCACCGCGGCGATCGACGTCCGCGGAGTGCGGGCGCTCGTGGTCAAGTGCACCACCGGCGAGGCCGGCAGCGTCGACGTCTTCGACGACCTCGTCGTCGTCTTCGACCGCGGCGATGAGCGCCCGAGCGAGCGGCCGTACGCCTGACGTGCGGGCGCAATTCCTGCGCGTTCAGCCCGTCCATTTGAACGTTTCCACACCATCCTGTTTCCCCAGAACCGGCCAACCCAGATGTGGGTATCTGGTTCTTAACGAAGAGGGGCCCGCCCATGGCCACCGTCCGTCGCAACCCCGGCAACGTCGACCTCGGCGACATGGCGTCATACTCGACCGCCGCGCTGCCGAGCGCGGGCGACACGCTCTACTTCGGCGACGGCAACGACGCCTACGTGACGAACATGAACGCGCTCGCGGCGATCGACCTCGCCGTGCTCGCGTTCGCTCCGCAGTGGAAGGGCAAGTTCGACACGACGGCGATGGCGGTGACGTGCGACCGGTCGGATTCGGGCGTCCTCAAGTTCGAGGGCTCGACGAGCGGCACGTGCAAGTTCACCGGCGGGAGCACGAACAAGGTCTACAAGATCCTGTGGTACCCGACCGCGGGCGCCCGCGGCGAGTTCACGAACGTCGTCAACCAGGTCTTCGAGATCACCGGCGGCTCGGCGCTCATCAACTCCGGCTGCACGCTCGTCAACGTCTACGTGATGGGGGGCGACCTCGTCATCGACACCGACGGGAGCGACACCGTCACGGGCCTGTACTGCTACGGCGGCCGCACCACGATCAAGCGGGCGTTCACCACGCTCTACGTCGGCCCGGGCGCGACGGTGTACATCGACACCGACACCTACGCCGGCGGCACCATCAACTGCGAAGGCGGCGTCATCGTCTGGTACAGCGGCAACCTCATGACCATGTTGCTCAAGAAGGGCGTGCTCGACGTCTCGAAGTTCCGCCGCAGCGGCCAGGTGGTGCAGAACTTCGAGAGCTGGGCGACGGCCCAGGTGCTCGTGAGCTCCGGCGGCCTGCAGCCGACGGTCGGCTCGGTGACCACGACCCCGCGCGGCTCCGACCGCGGCGCGGTGATCATGAGCGCGGGCTCGGGCGGCGGCGCCGGCTTCGGCCTCACGGGCTGATCCTTCGCCTTCCTCCGCGCTCGCCGCGTCTCCGCGGTGAACTCCTCTCCGCTCAACCCTCGCTTGCGCGTCGGGCTCGTTCATGCTGACAAACTCCCTCGGCTTCGAGCTCGTCTTCGAAGACGGCTTCGTCGCGGGCGAGGGGTGCGACTTCGAGTGCTGCGGCGTCGTCGCCGGGTTCTACCGCGCGACGCCGTGCCGACGCGGGGTCGGGTGCGGCGGGGGCAAGATTGGAGAAGCGATCTATGTTCCTACCGACTACGTGTGCGCCCCGGACGGGACGCCGCCAGGTGGACGCTCCGTCATCGGCATCGACCGGGCGTGCTACCAGGTCGACCCGTCGGTGGTGTACCGGCTGTGCGTCCCCGGCGCGCCGCCGTCGACGATCAACTGCATCCCGCCCGGGGCCAGGATCCTCGCGCCGGGCACGGCCGTGGCGTGCCTCGATTCGTGCGACCACCCGGACTGCCTGAGCTCGGCCCCGCGCTGGATCACCATCCGCCCGTGCGACCCGGCGAACTGGCCCGAGGGCACGCCGCTCCCCGTGGTCCCCGCCGACGGCTTCGTCGCCGGGTGCATCGTGGGGCGGACGCAACTGGGCGTGTGCTGGATCGCCGACTGCTCGGCGGTGATCCAGGGCGAGCTCACGCCGGGGACGATCATCTTCGGCGAGGCGGTCGACTTCAGCTACACCAGCTGCTGCGCGTGCCAGTGCAACGGCGGCCAGCCGGCGCCGCTGGGGTGCGACGAGCAGTTCCCTTCCGCGCCGCCGCGATCGTGCTGCTGCCCGATCGTCCTCGGTGACGGGGCCACGCTCACGTACCGCGTCACGCGGGTGACGCGCGGCTACGCCCCGCCGGGGTACTTCGTCGTCCAGACCGAGACGTGGGAGGGGCGCTGGACGAAGGACGCGTCGGCCCCCGGCGGCCAGACCGGCTCGGGCACGTACACCAACCGCGTCGAGTACGTCCCCGCGCTCGGGTGCCCGGGGTTCCAGCAGTGCCCGCCGAGCGGGTGCGTGGAGGAGACGACCGCCGGCGACTTCCGCGAGCCGGTGTGCCCGCCTCCGCTGGCGGCCGACCGGCCGTGCCCGGACGCCGCTGGCTACTCGTGGCGTGGCGCCCGGACGTGCGCGGCGAGCTGGTCGCGGCGGTTGTGGATCAACCCCGACCCGCCGACGTGCCCGGCGTTCGCGGGCGGCACGGTGAGCATCGAGATCGAGGGCGTCTTCGTGCTCAGCGGCGTGAACAACCGCCCGTGCGAGAACGGGTGCGGCGAGGGCGTCATTCCCGTCGGGCTGCTCGGGCTCGGCGGGCTGAGCGTGGGGCCGACGGGCGTGGTGACGCCGGCGGCGGTGGTGGCGATCGGGGACTTTGGAACGGAGATCGG
>ERZ869925.525-NODE-525-length-27111-cov-257.510349_pt1 | contig 27111 bp, 44 predicted proteins | sample MGYA00579311_ERZ869925 | MGnify/ENA primary metagenome ERZ869925 (study PRJEB32216, sample SAMN09231817) | wastewater metagenome | place: USA: Maryland | collected 2016-07-30 | study: EMG produced TPA metagenomics assembly of the PRJNA472060 data set (Reclaimed...
CGGGCGCCAACCAATTTGACGTCGGTGCGGATGACACCGAGACGGCTGCAAACTTAGCCGCCTCGATCAACGCATCTGTATCCGCCTTGGTCGACAACTACGTCACGGCTTCAAGCGCCGCTGAGGTAGTGACCGTCACTTCGGCATTCTATGGATTGGCAGGCAATCAAACTCTGATTGCAAGCGCCGACACTACCATCGTTGCATCCGGTGCTCGTTTGACGGGTGGGGCAGTCGACCCAGACGCCATCACGATCAGCTTTTAATATCTCGAATCCCCACCTGAGATGGCTTGGGTGGGGTTTTAACGAAGGGGTTTTCTCGTGGCACAAACCATTGTCTTTAACGGATTAACCTACAGTATCCCAGATACGGGTGACGATAACTGGGGTGCAAATGTCACGAATTACCTCATCGCCATATCCAGCGGTGCATTTCAAAAGACGGGTGGAAATTTCACTCTCACCGCTGATGCGAACTTTGGCGCTACCTACGGCTTGAAATCCCGATATTTTTCAACTCGAGATGTAAACCCATCCACCGCAGGCCTTCTTCGTTTAACCGTAGCGGACACGATCGGATGGAGAAACAACGCCAATGACGGCAATCTCTTACTTGCAGTCGACTCGTCTAATCGCCTTACGTTTAACGGCTCTCTTGTTCCTTTTGGTTTTTCGGTCACGGATACAAACTCGATTGATTTAACGCTCACCGGATTTGCACTTAGTGCGGATCTTAAGCTTTCGAGTACGGCGGCAGGCGCAGGGTTCTTCAAAGCTACGAACTCGATTGAGGCCGATGGGTTACTCACGCTCCTACCTGAAGCCGCGACGGCTCAGACAGGTGTGCTCACGTCGACTGATTGGAACACATTTAACTCCAAGCAAGCGGCTGGCAATTACATCACGTCCTTAACCGGCGAAGCTACGGCCTCCGGACCCGGTGCAGCTGTAGTTACGCTTTCGAACTCAGCGGTGATTGGTAAAGTCTTAACCGGCTACGTCTCGGGTGCGGGAACAGTTGCTGCGACCGACACGATTCTACAAGCATTTCAAAAGTTGAATGGTAATCAAGCGCTCTACGTTCCACTCTCGGCTTACACTGCCAAAGGCGTGATCTTGGCTGCAACGGCTGCGAACACTCCAGCCGCGGTGACGATCGGTACAGATAACTATGTGCTCACCGCAGATTCTGCACAGTCGTCGGGACTTAAGTGGGCTCCGGCAGGAACGGCAAGCCCTCTCACAACTAAAGGTGACCTTTACGGCTATTCGACAACGAATGATCGCATCCCTGTCGGAACGAATGGTCAGCGAGTCATGGCAGATTCGAACTCTTCTCTTGGCGTTCGGTATCACCGGGAGACGTACTACAATTATATTTTAAACGGCGACGCCGAGGTTGGCACCGCTGGTTGGGCGACTTATGCCGACGCTGCGGGTGTTGCGCCAGTTAACGGAACGGGTGGAAGTCCTGTCGTTACCTGGACCCGGACCACGAGCTCACCGCTTGATGAGACCGCTTCGTTTCTCTTCACGAAGGACGCAGCCAATCGCCAAGGCGAAGGCGCAAGCTACGACTTCTCAATCGACACAGCCGCTCAAGGCTCGATCATCACGATCGACGCTGATTACCAGATCGCATCGGGAACGTTTGCTTCGGGAGACATGCGGGTTTACGTCTACGACGTCACAAACTCGGTTGTAATCGAGCCAGCTCCGGTTCAGATTTTAAACGTCGGCGTTGTTTCGAAGTTTCAACAGATCATTTTCCAGGCGCCGATTAACTCGACCTCATATCGGTTAATCTTTCACGTCGCTTCAACGAGCGCTCTCGCTTACACAGTCAAATTCGACAACATCGTCGTCGGTCGTCAACAAACCACGACGGGCGCGGTGGTTACTGACTGGCAATCTTACACCGCTACCTTCACGGGTAACGGCAGTAAGACCATGACCCAGACTTACGCTTACTGGAGACGTGTCGGGGACTCAATCGAAGTCGCAGCCTCTTTCGCAGGAAACTCGGTAGCCGCTGGCGCGGGTGCAACAGCGCTTGCGATATCGTTACCTGCGGGTCTATCGATCGATACATCCAAGTCAAAAACAGCGGATGATTACTCCGATGGAACTGGGATACTATTTGCGGTCACCACCTCTGGACAATATGATGCAAGTCCGGGGATGTCCCCCGTCAGCGCTACGACTTTGGGTTGGCTCAAGACAGGGACAAATAATTATTACACTCAGTCTGAATTAAATGTGGCCCGTGCGGTCATCTTAACACTTCAGTGTAAAGTGCCTATCGTAGGTTGGTCCTCAAATGTTGTTGTAGGCTCCCAGGCCAACACACGAGTGGTAACGCTACGGGCAAGCACCTCTGCGACCGCTCTGTCTACCTCGGACGCGACCGTTGTTTTTAGTTCCGTTAATCAAGACACACATGGTGCTTACAACGCTGCAACCGGCGTATTTACCGCGCCCGTTGGTGGGTATTATAGCTATTCTGGACTTCTCGTTACTGGCGCGAACACGGCGTCCTGGTCGGCAAATAACCGATTAACGATCACTGCAACACGATCTGGATCAGCGTCCGAAAGTATCTTGTGTGGAGTGAAGCGTTTTGACGCAGCCATCGTCGCTACGTTTGAAGTCCCATTCGTAGGAGAAATTTATCTTAACGCCGGCGACACGTTTACAATCGTTGGAAACTCGTCGCAATCGGTATCCCTTTCAACGAGCGGGAATCGGCTTTACATCGATTTAATCAACGGCCCTGCGCAGATTGCCGCAAGCGACGCGGTCAACTGTAAGTACATCAATACTGCCGGAACTTCGATTACGTCGTCTACGGCAACGGTACCGTTTGCAACGAGAGTCTACGATACGACCAACTCGTTTAACGGTTCGACCGGGGTATTCACGGCTCCGGTGGCGGGAAAATATAGGATTACAACGCAGTTAACCCTCTCAGCGGTGAACAACTCCACGTCTCAAGCTTTTGAAATTAACTTCTTAGTCACCTCAACGCCGGAAGGGTTATCGGGTGCGACTCAGTACGTAGTTACAAATTGGGGCAATGGCGTCAGTCACGTTCAAACGGCTGGGGCCTCGGATACTTATCAACTCGCCGCAGGGGATACGCTTGCCGTTCAGGCTACCAATGCAAACTCTGCCACTCTTAGAACAACCCTCTACCCGTGTTTCGTTTGTATTGAAAAAGTTGGATAGAAATTAATTAAACAAAGGAAATAGATATGGCTGTAATCAAAAGCATTGTAGAGCAAAATCTGGAAGTCGATAACATCACGGGTACGACCTATAGTGAATGGGTTGATGTTCAAGGAGCGCTGACCTTCTCCGCTCAGTGTGTCGTCGACGTAAACACTCCGATTGCAAAAACGTTTGCGGCAGCGGACGTCGACGTCTCGGGTGATTTTATCACTCTCGCCGCTCATGGCTATCCGACAGGACTCAAGGTTCAAATCTCAAACCCAGGGACGCTTCCCGTCGGTATTTCGGCTGCAACGGATTACTTCGTCATTAGTTTATCGACCAACACTTTTGCGCTCGCAACATCGCTCGCCTTGGCGCTTGCGGGAACAAAGCTTCCGATCACGGGACAGGGAGTTGGAACCAACACCATCACACCGACAGCCCTCGCGGGTGCAAGTGTAAAGCTTCAAAAAACCAATGACGTGAATGTAACCCCATCCGACGAGGGCTCTGCAACGAACATCACCGTGGATGCCGTAGTCTGGCTTGAGAAGGTCAACCCAAGCTCAAAATACATGCGAGTGGCTTATACCTTAACCGCTGGTTCCATGAGCTCGGATAACTACGTTTTAGTCAAAGGTCCAAACTGAGGAAATTATGAGAAAACAAATCTTAGAAATGTTGATGAAGCACGTCGATGGTCTCCAAGGCAAAGGCCTGAAGGAGCTCATCGAGTCAAAGAAACCCAAGCTTGAAATCGAGATGGAAAGCCCGGAGCACGAAGCCGAAGAAGAGATGGGTGAGATGGGCGAGCCAAAAGGCATCTCCGTTGAAAAAGTCGAAGTGATGAAGCCCAAGGCTGGCTACGACGACAAAGTGAAGCAAGCGATTGATTCCATGAACGGCGAAGCCTCTCCGATGAGTGACGATGCTGAGATGTCGGATGAAGAGATCGAAGAGCTTCTCGCCAAACTGATGCAAAAATAAGGGTGGTTTAAAATGGGCGCCAACCGTTACACGACTGACCAGCTGATTAGTGGCATCGAGCTTGTGAGTCACATGCCGCTCAGCAACGCGACGTTCACGCCGGAACAGATCCTCCAATTAGCGGACTGGGAGCTTGAGACGGCGCTCATGAGTCAGATCTTGTCGATTCGTGCGGGATACTACCTCGAGTATGTCGACTACGAACAAGTCGAAAGCGGGCTTTATCCCATCCCAGCCGATGCGATTGCGGGAGCGCTCTCGAACGTTGAGCTCATTCAGAACACGACCATCATTCCCGTGAATCAGATTGAAGAGAGCGAACAGTACTCGACGATCAGCCCGACTTCGACGTCGTACGGTTTTTTTATCAAAGGCAACATGGTTCAGATTTTACCTAAGCCAAATGTGGGGTTTGCAAGACTCTGGTACCTTCGCAGACCCAACAGCATGGTCCTGACAACAGCAGCGGCTCAAATTACAGCGATTAACGGCGCGACGGTAACGGTCTCCTCGTTGCCATCTACCTACGCGATCGACACCGTGATCAACGTTTGTCAGGACCAACCTACATTCGACATGCTCTCGGAGCGTGTGATTACGAACATCGCCGGTACTGACGTAACGCTCGATGAGGCTGTCGACACCATGGTGGTCGGTGATTGGATAGCGCTTCAGAACCAAACTCCGGTGCCTCAAATTCCAGTCGAGTTTCGTCCGCTTCTCATTCAGCGCGTAGTCGTGAAGGTCTATGAGCTTCAAGGTTACCTACCGAAGATGCAAGTGGCTCAAAAGAAGCTTGAAGAGATGGAAAAACAACTTTTCTCTCTCATCACTCCACGAGTTCAGAATCAGACCAAGGTCATCATGCCCGTCAACGGCGGGTTCATGAACGCAGGTCGTTCACGGGGCAATTTTCCAGCTGGAAGGCATGGGTGATTCTTGGCACAAGACGTAAACTTAAGCGTAGCGGGTATCTGGACGGCACCCTCGGACTTTAACGGTAGCCCGGAAGGAGCCTTAACCGATGCCGTCAACGTTGAATCTCGCTACAAGAACGTGCTTGAGCCACGACGTGGCTTTGAGGAGCTACCTGACTCAGCCATAGCGCTGACCCACATCGTTCGAATGATTAACTTCACCGTCGACAACCTCGACAGGCTGATTGGCTTAACCGCCGCCGGAGACGTGAACTGGTATAATGCAAGCACAGATACCTGGACGGCGATCCCTGGTTTGAGTGCTGGCATTCAAAAGCCCAACACGCTTGCGAAATCTCGCTTCATTCGCGGAAATCAAAACCTTTATTTAACCACGTTCGAAGGCGTTCTCTCGCTTGCCTCTTCGGCAGGTGCCAACATGCTTCGTGCGGGGGTTCCGACTGCGCTGAATCTCGAAGCAACAACCACTTCAGACCGAAGCGGATTTTTCAGTAACAACGAAGTGGTTCGAACGACGGGTACTTTAAGCTCCGGCACACCACTCGTGACTGACATTGACGACACGGCGGGAATTGAAGTCGGCCAGTTCATCGGCGGATTTGATCTCACGGCGTCAGTCACGATTCAGGACATCACTTGGACGTCTCAAGTGTTTGGATCAGGCGGAAACGCCATCACGCTTACCTATGAGAACAATGGGCCGAATCTTCCGGTCGTTGTCAGCGTCGTAGGCACCGCAATCACGATTCAGCTTGAAACGGACCCTGGCAGCGCGCCGGTGTTGACGGCTCAAAACATCATCGATGAGATTTCGCTTTTCCCTGCGGCAGCCGCGCTGGTTGTCGGTGAAACCGCTTCTCCGATGAATGTTCAAGTCGCTCAGTCGATTACGTCTTTGACGGGTGGTTTAGATAACACGATCCCCGTGGGGACTACGGTCGAGAGTATTACACCTGTTTCAGTGGTGATTCAGCAAACCGGAACGACGGCTGCGGGGAGCACGAGCCTTTCCGCGCTCGCATCGAACGCGGGTATCATTGCGGGGTTACTGATCGAAGGTGAAGGAATCCCCGAAGGAACGACGGTTGTTTCGATCTCCGGTGGCGGCCCTTATACGGTCGTGATGAGCCAGTCGGCTTACCTGACCTCGACGACGAATATTTACACATTCTCAAGCCCGCTTTCGGTAACCATGTCCGCAAATGCTCTCGCATCGGGTGCTCAGACGATTAGTTTTTACGACGGTGCTCAAGTCGCCTACCGGATGGTCTTTGGTCGAGTCGAAACGGACGTAGACGGCAATACAACGACTCGGATCGGAGCTCCAAGCCCGATGGCGGTCGCAACCAATACGACGCCTTATTCAACGAATGTAACGGTGATGGGGACTCTCCCGAAGAACTCGTCAGACGAACTTACCTTTGTTCAGCTTTACAGGTCAGATCAGACGGCGGGGATTGATATCACGCCGCTGGATCAAATGAAGCTTGTGTACGAACGAGAGCTTGTTTCGGGCGACTTTTCCGCTCGTGTGATCACGATTGTGGACGAGACGCCGGATTCGCTTCGAGGAATTCCGCTTTATACGGGGACCGATCGTGAGGGGATTTTACAATCCAACACGCCTCCGCCTAGTGCCTGGGATATCGAAGTGTTTCGGGACTTCATGCTCTATGCGAATACAACGCAGCCTTCGTCACTCTCATTTACGATCTTAGCTGTCGGCGCACCGAATGGTGTTCAAATTGGGGATGTGATCACGATCACGACGACCGGCGGGGATGTTGCGACGTACACAGGTGCGGCGGCGGAAAACACGGCTCTGAACGAGTTTGAGGTCGTGACGTCTGGGACTCCTTCACAGAACATTACCGCTACGGCAAATTCTCTCATCCGGGTAATTAACTTCGACGAGGCGCTCCCCGTTCATGCGGTTCTCGTATCGTCGAGCACTGATTTACCGGGTCAGATTGCGCTCATTGGCGACTACCCTCAGGGGACGTTCACCGTCGATGCAAGTCTTCACCAGTCAGCCTACGACCCGGAGCTTAACGATGCACAGTCCGAGATCAACTACGAAAGCAATGCAGTTTACGTCTCCAAGTCCGGTGAATTTGAAGCCGTGCCGTCGACCAATGTTCTTTACATTGGCGACTCAAGCTCACCGATTTATCGAGTACTGGCTCTTCGTGACTATGTCGTCGTTCTCAAGGGTGACGGGATTTATAAGATCTTAGGCGATAGCCCAGCCACGCTTGCGAATCTTCCGTTTGACTTAACGACGAAGATCATCGGACCGGATACCGCCGTGAAATTGAACAGCGGCGTCTGGATGATGAGCAATCAAGGAGTGGTCGCGATTTCGGACGCAGGTGTTGAGGCTATGTCGACCCCGATCGATGATCAGTTTAACGAATACATCGGGTCACTTTATGACAACCTGAATGAGAACTCGTTTGGGATCGGCTACGAGTCGGATCGTAAGTACATCTTTGGTTTGCCTGAGAATCCTATCGACGCTTTTGCGACTAAAGAGTGGGGCTTCAACTACGTCACGAGCGCATGGACAAACTGGGATCGGCGTTTTTACACAGGCTTCATTCACTCGCTTGAGAACAAGCTTTACGTGAGCCGTGCGGATCAGCTGAATAAGAGTATCTCAAAAGAGCGTAAAACAGGCACTTATCTGGATTACACAGACGAGGCAGTCCCAGCGTCGATTGCAACGGTTGTTTCGGAGACAGAAGTCACGCTGGTCAGTATTGATGACCTAGTGGTTGGAGATATCCTTTACCAGGCCGACGATGTCGTAAGCCCAGTGATTGAGATTGATCCACTGACCAACACGGTCACAACCCAATTTGCGATGTCATGGGTAACGGGTGATGCCCAGATTCTAAAAGCGATCGAATGCACGATGACTTGGAAGCAAGTCTTCGGTGATAACCCCGCTTACACCCGCCAATTCTCAGAAGGCCTGCTGTTGTTTAAAAATACACGCTTCAATCGAGCAACGATGGGGTTTGTGACCGACTTTTCTCAAAGCACGGAAGAAGTCGAGCTTGAAGGCGCATTCCTGGGTAGCTGGGGTTTGTTTCCTTGGGGTGAAGAGCCTTGGGGGGGTGTGATCAAACCAAGCTCGATTCGATACTATATCCCGCAGGGTAAACAGTTCGGGAGTTACTTAAGCCCGACGCTTGAGATCAGACAAGGTTGGTCAAACTTCAAGCTTCAAGGTATCTCAATTAGCTTTGAAAACGTCTCGCAGGAGGTTGGACGGTGAAGTTAAACAACCAACCCACGCTTCGAGCGGAAGATTTCCCGGATTTCAAAGAGGCCTCGAAGCTATTCTTTATTCTGAATCCGTTTATTAACAACGTGGGTCAGATTTTTAACCAAGGGATTGATTACCAAACCAACTTTCGCTCGATCACTCAGGCGTATCAATCCACGGGCGTGACACTGCCGTTTGTCTTTTCGTGGCCATTTCCTAAATTTACGCCGGTGAGCCTAGATATTGTGCAGGCGAAAGTGAATAATACTCCCAGTATCCTGCTTGCGGCGTGGTCGTTTAACGCATCCACAAGCGAGGTCTCAATCACACGCTTGGTTGAGGTCACCTCTGCCGGGATCGTTTCAATTTCCACGACATCGACTTACGAATTTACCGTCCGAGTGACTATCTAAGGGGAAAAAGATGCCTTTTTTCAGAAACAGCTTTGAAGATGAGAAACAAGCCCAGCAGGGTCAGGCCCAACCCGGTGGGCTTAAGCTTGCCGGTGGAAGTGGGGGACAGACATCGGCACTCGCTGGCGCTTCGGGCGCTCAATCGTCTCAAAAAGCGAGTACTGGCTCAGGTTTTCAGAACCTCGATAACTATTTGTCTGCGAATGACGCTCAGGGCTTCGGCAAACAAGTGGGAGCTAAGGTTCAGGGGGATCTCACTCAAGGTAAAGAGAAGTTCAGTCAGGCCGCCGGACAAGTCGTGAATCAAATCGGTCAATCGGGTGTTGTGCCGAGTGAGTCAGATATCTCGGGAGCGCTTGCGGATCCGGCCAAGGCGGATACGAGTCAGTATAACTCCTGGGTGAACCAAACGTATCAGGGTCCGAAGTCGCTTCAAGATAACCAACAAGCCGCAAGCCAGGCTTACGGTGCGATCAACAACGCTGCGAACAAGGCCAAGATGGTCGGATCCGAAGCGGGACGTTTTAGTTTACTCGATTCCTACTTTGGAAAGCCTCAATACAACTTCGGTGAGAAGTCGCTTGATAACCTGCTGGTTCAGCGTGGAGGCGGCCTTGATAACGTAAGCCAGATTCAAAATCAGGCAGCAAGCTTGAAGAACTACGCCAAACAAGAGGGACAGAACATTCAAGGCATGGCTGCGAGCCGTGAGGGAGCCGTGAATGCCTCCCGTGAGCAGGCCCGTAAAGCGATTGGGCTGGGTGAAGATGGTCAAATTTCGGGCGGTGCTTTGGGTGGATTCCAAGACTCACTTCAATCCAAAGTGGACGCTGAGAACGCAGCCCGTGAGGCGCGCTACAATGACTTATACGGCGACATGGCGGATCGGGACTATACGCCAGCAACGCTTGAGGCACTCGGCCTGAAAGCGGGTGATAACCTGTATGGTGTGGATCCGAGAACGTTTCTTCAAAAGGGCGCTCAAGCTACGGCAGCCAACGTATCGAATGCGGATGAATACGCTCGCTATCAGGCGCTTGCTAAGATGGCGGGAGTTAACCCGACTTTGCTTACCGAAGAGAACATGGATGAGCTTGGGTCCTTGGGTAAAAATCAGGTGAACATCGATAACGAAGGCTTAAGTAAGGCGATTGGGGCAAAGGCATCGGCTTATAACAAGGCCAATAACGAGCTTACGAGCAAACTGGCTCAGTCGCAGGCCTTGATTGATCGCTACGCTCAGGAGCTTCAAGATGGGGATTACGCCGCTCATCAGCGTGCGATTAAGGAGCGTCAGAACCTTGAGGCGCTTCAGGCTCAAAAGGCAGCATTGGATAAGCAATACGATATTAACACGAAAGCCGGGCGCGCTAAGGCTGGCGTTTCGGTAAACCCAGCGACGATTAGTGGTGGCAGGTAATGGAAATCTCGGTTGAACTCTTCATGCCCGAAATGCTCCCGATGGTCCACGAGTGGTGGGCCTCGGAGAAATTTCCGCTGCTACCGCTTGAGATCTTACCGAAGACGGGAATTGTGGTCTTGGTTGATGATGTGGCGGCGTGTGCGGGATGGCTTTACAAGTCAGACTCAACTCTCGGTTACATCGAATGGATCGTTGCCAATCCTTTGGTGCGCCGAGAGAAAAGGGACAATGCGCTGAATCGTCTCATCTCGGAGCTTCTTTACGAGGCAAAAAAAGCGAAGATCAACTTACTTTTTACGTCAGTCAAACACCCTGTTTTATTGAAGCGCTTAGAGCGCATGGGGTTTATCGCATCCGATTCAGGGATGACCAACATGGTTTGGAAGGGGAATTAAAATGGCAGCATTAACCGGAGCGCTTCTCGGAGGCCTTGCCGCAACGGCGGGTGGGATTGGTAACTACGTAGCCAATATGGATGCGGCCGATCGTGCGCAAGTGGCGCAAGACAAGTCACTTCAAGAGTGGCTTGCGCTTCAAATTCCAGATCCAAAAGAACAAGAGCTTGCGCTTCAACAGTTCGTCTCTCAAGGAAAGCTTGAGCCGAAGCTTGAGCAAGCAATCCAACAACGTCCGAGTGAGTTTGAGAAGGTGCGAGCATCGGTTACGCATAAGGCAGCCCAGAACCGCGCTCTGGCTTCGCTTGAGAAGCTTGGTTATGAAGGTGGTTTGTCGCTTCAAGACAAGGCGGATCTTCAGGACGCACAGATTAGGTCCAACACCGAAGAGAGATCCGATCGTAATGCGATCATCGCTGATATGGCTCGTCGTGGTCAGGGTGGATCGGGATTTGCCCTTCAAGCTCAGCTTGCAAACCAACAAGGGGCTGCGGATCGGGATGCTCAGTCGTCACTATCGGTAGCCGCCCAAGCCAGAGCAAGGGCGCTTGAGGCGATTCAAGGTGCGGGCACGCTCGCAGGACAACAACGTTCGCAAGACGTGGGTGAGCAACAAGCCGTCGCTCGTGCCAAAGACGCGATCAACCAGTTCAATACGTCGAACCTTCAAGATGTTCAGATGCGAAACATCAACGCTCAGAATAAAGCGCAAGCACAGAACCTGTCTGAGGCGCAGCGCTTGAGTGACATGAATACGAATCTGTCGAATGAACAACAAAAGTATAATAAAGGCCTTCAACAACAACAATTCGAGAACCAGATGGCAATCGCCAAGGGTAAGTCGAATGTGTACGGGAATCAGGCTCAAATGGACGTTTCTCGCGGTCAAAAAGAGGGGAACTTCTTTTCGAACTTAGGCGAGGGCGTAAAAGATACGGCGGCTGCGATTCAGGCGAGCGGGATTAAACCCAAGACAACGGAAAATGCTTACGACCCTCAGTTGGATGGGCCAGTTTACAATACTAAAACCAGACGATGGGAATATTAATTCTATGCGAAATATGTACGACGAAGAATTAGACGAGAACGGCGAGAAGCTTCCTTACGACAGCGTGAGTTCTCGACCGCCGATGGAAGATCCTAATACCGTGGGGATGAAACAAGAGTTCTCCGGGAGTCCGATCGTCAAAGCGAAGATTGCGGAGCGAATGGCGCCTAAGATGGAGCCTTCGGAAGAATTGCAGGGACTCGACGCGGCGATGGGGATTGACCGTGACGCGGAAGCTGCAAAGAACCTCCGGGAGAGTTTGTTAGAGCGGGATTCAATCGCGAATATCGCTCAAGGGATGACATCGCTCTCCCGGGGTGTGAACGCTCCGGTTGAAAACGAGAAGCTTTATGCGAACCTGGCTCAACAGGGAAAACGCCAGGGTGATCTTCTTTCGGACGAGGTCACGCGTAAGCAAAGGGTGAAGGACGCGATTGCGAATCGAGCACTCAGGGAACAAGAGGCAAAAACGGCGGCTGAAAACCGTGGGCTCCGGCAGCAAGAGATTAATGCTTACCGACAAAACTCGCGATTCGAGCGAATGGACGCCCGTGAACAAGCGAGACAAGATCGTTTGGAGAGAGAGGCGAAACTTGGGACTAAAGAAACAGAAGCGATCACAGACTTCGACAATGCGCTTGAATTAATTGGTCAGATCAAAAGCCAAAAACCGGATATTGATACCGGACCTATTTCGGCTGCCCAATCTGGTATTGCGGGCACTTTTGGTGTGGATGATTCTAAAAAATCCGGGTTTAAGGCTCAAGTTCAAGATCAGCTTGCGGCGTATATTAACTCCCTTTCGGGTGCCGGTGTTTCGGATAAAGAGCGCGCATTTTTGATCCAGAACTTACCTACCATGTCGGACAACGACGATACGTTCTCGGCTAAGCTTAAAATAGTCGAAGATCGGCTGGCAATGAAACGAAAGAACATGCTGGGAAATCTCGGAAAAATTGGCAAAAACGTTGAGCCCTTCATGCAGGGGGGAGTACCGAGCGGTGATGAACCCTCAAGCTCGCCGCTTACATCAAAATACAAACCTGGCCAGAAGCTTAAAATCAAAGGCGTATGGATGAAGGTGGGTCCTGACGGCAACAGCTTGATTAAGGCGGACGAATGAAACTCTCCGATTTAAACCCAGACGATATTGAAGAGGTCGAACAACCCACGATGAAACTTTCGGACTTAAACCCGGAAGATATTGAGGAGGAGGACTCTGGACCATCTTCGTTCGAATCTGGCCTGCGTGGTGCGGCTCAAGGAGCCTCACTGGGTTTTGCCGATGAGATCGCGGGGGGGCTTGAGAGCCTAGTGAGTGATAAGTCATACAAGCAAGCAAGGGACGAAAGTCGTCAAGCGTATCGTGCTGCCGAAGATGCGAACCCAATCACTTATAATAGCGGCCAGGTTGGCGCTGGCGTCGCGACCGCATTTATCCCGGGGCTCAACCTAGCCAAAGGGGCAACGCTTGCTGCGCGGGCAGGTCAAGCGGCTGCCATGGGTGCTGCTGCGGGTTTAGGCTCAAGCGACGAAGAGGACCTTTCGGGAATGGCGCTCGATACGGCGAAGGGTGCTGCTCTCGGGGGTGCCCTTCAGGGCGCTGGCGAAAAGATCGTCGCTCCAGCGGTGAAATACGGCGCTGGTAAGCTTGGAAAAGTGGGTGGTTCTTTAAGCGCAAAGGTGTCTGACTTTTTGAAAAACAGGGCCGAGCGATCCGCTGCTAAAGCGATGGGTGCGGAGCGCGGGACTATAAAAAAACTTGGGGTGGACAAAGTTCAACAAATTGGACGTCAGGCTCTTGACGAGGGGGTTGTGACTCCTCTGGCATCCACAGATGATTTAATCTCCCGGAATGAGTCGCTTAAGTCTCGGGTGATGGGAAAACGTCAAAGTATTTACGATAAAATCGACGCTGAGAACGCGAGTACGTTTAATCCTCAAGATGTAGCGACTCAGATTCGAAATGAGGCAGGAGAGTTTAATCAAGCGTCGCCTCTGAATCGTGGCAAACTAAAAAAGCTCGACGACTCGATGGAAGCGATTCTTTTACGTGGTCCTGATGATATCTCGATGAATGAGGCTCAACAGCTCGTTCGTGAACTTGGTGATGCTGCCAAGTGGTCCGGCATAGGGAAGCGAACTCCTGAAGAGGAGCTTGCACAAAAGATTTACATGATGGCTCGCGAGCGGCTGAATCAATCGGCAGCGGATGCGGCTGAGACTATGGGTGGGAAAAGTCTTCGTGGCGTGCTTGAGGGTACGAATCAGAAATATGCGACGGCTAAAAACGCAGACGAACTTTTGAAAAACAAATTTGCCCGCGAACAGGGTAACAAGCTGTTTGGCCTGACAGATACGATTGCTGGAGCGGGTGGTCTCGGTGCTGTAGGCGGACCTGGAACGATAGGGATCCTTGCGGCGAAAAAAGGTTTGGAACGATATGGTGCGCAGTTAACCGCTGTGGGAGCCGATAAGCTATCGAAGATGGTGGCAAGCTCACCGGAGAAGTTTGGCAAGTTTGCTGGCGCTCTCGCAAAGGCTGCAAGTCGCGGGAATAACGCTTTGGCTGCGACGCATGCGATTCTTTCCAAAGACCCCGAGTATCAAAAGACCCTGGAAGAGCTTCCCGAGTAACCCCATTTAAGGCTTCTCGATGGGTAATTTAAGCCCGTAGTTCTCGTTCATGATGTTCTGGGAGTTCTCGTATAATTCCTTGGAGGATATCTCTCGAGGTGGCGTAAACACGCGCACACCTTTACCCAGGCAGAACGGGCATTCGATCGTCTTTTCCGGAGATAAGACTAAAAATCCGCTTTGACGACAGGCTTGGCAGGGGGTTTCTCTTTTTCGCATTCTTCACCTTCACAATGAGCATAATCACAACACGGATCACACGTGAGCGTCCACTCTCCGCACGCCAGGCATTTGACGTTATATCCACAGGGGTGGAGTCCTCGACGATTAGGCATGGGATTCAGACCTCACGCCATACACGCTGACGAGGTATAAATAACGATTGGTTAAGATCTGACGAAGCTCATGGTCAGCGGTCTCCGCGACGTTTTGAGAGAGCGTCGTTAAATAAGCACTGAGAAGATCGAGATCAAAGTTGGCAATTTCATCCAGCTTGTCGTCCGGTAATCCGAATGTAATATTTACATTGCTCATGTTTAACTCCTTTTATTAAAGTGATTTAAATAGGGCCCGTGCACCCTTCATAAATGGGAGTTCTTGGATATCTTGGCGACTAAGTTTAAATAGGATGTTTCCAATATATCCGGGGCACTTGCCGGAGTGTTGGTTTTTAGCAAAAATGGAGATCTCGTAGAATTCCCCATCGTCTTGTCGACCAGTCATAATGTGTTGGTTTGTCTCTAATATGACCATCACCTCGCCTTTATAGAAGGTCTCGATTGCTGCGGATATTTCATTGTGATTTATTACCGTGTTCATATTTAAATAATACCAAATCACTCGGATTAAGGCTAGTAAACAATTGTTAAACAATATTAATAGTATTAATAGAATGTGGCACCAAATAGCCTTAGCCTTTTGTCATACAAAATGCTAAACTGGAATGCATGAAAACCGGACGAATTAATTTACGAGTCGCTGAAGCGCTTAAACGCAAACTAGGTATCTTGGCAAAAAGGTACGACATGCCGCTCGCGGCGATGTGTGAAACAATTCTTATGCAATATGAGGATAACTCTGTAATTGACCCACAAGCGACGTTTCGTTGTCCGATTTGCGATAAGCTTAAAGCCCACCGTTTAGGGGTGAAGAGTAAGCACCTCGGGGTTCTTTACCGGGTGTGTACTAAATGTAAGGGAAAGAAATAAATGGACTCGTTTAAAACCCCAAAAGGGACAGAGCTACCGTTTCTCAAACTTCAAGGCAAAAACTACCTTCAAGTCATGCACCGCTTGGTGTGGTTTCGCGAAGACCACCCAGACTGGTCTATCGTCACGACCATAGTTCATTCCGACGACAAGTATTCGATCGTTCGTGCTGAGATAGCGAAAGGCGACCTTCTTTTGGCGGTAGCTCACAAGCGTGAGGACGCGGGCCATTTCAAAGATCACCTAGAGAAGGCAGAAACCGGGGCAATCGGTCGGGCTTTAGCTCTTTGTGGCTACGGCACCCAATTCGCTCCTGAATTAGACGAGCACGACCGGATTGTGGACTCGCCTGTCCCTCCTCGGCGTGTGCCTCAGCCTCCAAGAGCTATGGATGTCACGCACCCACCTAAACAGCAAAGCAAGTTGGCAACGGAGGCCCAACTTAAAAGATTATTTGCCATTGCGAAGTCATCGAACGTCGACATGGACACGATTCACGCTTATATCGAGAGAACGTACGGCTTGAAATCGACCAAGGAGCTGGATTGGAAACAATACAACGCGGTGGTTGAGTGGGTTCAACTCCCGGACAGTGACCCGTTTGCGGATGTAATCGAACCTAAATCGGATTATGAAAACATGCGGCGAGATAACGTTTGGAAGCCCGACCAAAATTAAATAAGGAGACCGGGTTGGAAATTCAAGACGCACGAGTGGGCCAAAAGGTTTATTTCTTCAAATGGAAGAGTGTGACGAACTACGTCAAGCTTGAGGGAGTGATTGAGAAGGTGGGTAAACAGCGCGTTTGGGTGAGGCTCACGACCGGAGAGCGTAAGCTTGCGGACTGTGAAAGTCTGGATTTGATTAAACAATAGCCCATTAGCCGAGTCGGTAGAGCACTCGATTTTGACTCGAGGTACGTCGGTTCGATTCCCGCATGGGCTGCCAATTTTGAGCGTGTTTTAAAACTTGTTGGAAAAACTCGAGGTCTCTGGGTACTACCAAGGCACCTGCCAAGGCGTTACAGTAGACTTTATCAGAGTTTTTAAGGGCAGCCTCTCCAGGGGCGCCCAAGATAGAACCCCTGAGTCCAGTCTATGAGCGCCTTGGCAGGCCTTATAAATTCAAGACTCGGGGGTTTTTATTTCATGGTCCGTATAAACGTTGAAAATATGCTATGGAGTGACCACAGATTCCAGAAACTGCTCATCGCGGTAGGGGATAGGCATAAATCCATCGGCCTTGCCGTCGACCTATGGGTGCTCGCCCAGAAGTATTGGATTCCCAACAAGTTACCCATCCCTCACCATGAGTTCGAGAAAAGCGGTTTACCCCTGGTACTAATTGAGTGTGGCCTGGCTGAGAGTCGCGAAGACGGCATCTACGCCAAGGGCGCGGAAGAGCACTTTGCGTGGTGGTTTAAAAAACAAGGTGCAGGTAAGACGGGGGGCAACGCAAGCGCTGCTAAGCGACGCTTAAGCACTGCTCAAGCATTGCTTAGCGATGCTCAACGGATTCAACCCTCTTCCTCTTCCTCTTCCTCTTCCTCTTCCTCTTCTTCGAAAGAAGAAGAAAATATATATATATCTGCTCCCGCTAAAACTCAGGAAGCCGCACCGAAGGTAAGGTTGACCAAAGAAGAACAGAATAGCCTCTTCGAGGCATGGGGAGATACCTTGGAGCATTTTAGGATCAGCAAAGATCCAAGGCTTGACGAGGCGGTAATCATCCGGCTCGCCCGCGATCGTGGCGTCGAGGCTACCCAACTTGCGCTCTTTGGCTATCGATTTGAGGCCGCATCGAAGAATTACGACCCAGCTAAACACGTGACTGCCCGGCGTTTGCTTGACCCAAAACTCTTTGACAAGTTCGTAAACCTTGGGGCACAGGAAATGACCATAAGCCGCAGTAGTGGCTCAAACCCGCAGACTGAGGGAGGTTAAAAAATGCTGCTATTCAACTCCATCGGCGATGTTTGGGGGCAAGCCAAAGAGCTTCTTTTGCGCCCACCGTCTGGCCCCGCCCTGAACGATTGGCCGACTTTCCAGCACTACTTGAACGGCCTTCGCCCCCATGAGCTTACGCTGCTTTGCGCTCCAACCGGCTCCGGCAAGACAGCACTGCTTGCAAACATCTCCCGCCAGCTTCTCGAACAAGGCGTCAGTCACTTCGTAGCGCCCGTTGAGACCGGGGATGTCGATTACACCCTACGGACCTTCTCATCGTTGATCCTGAGGGATCTGTGTTCGTCTGAGGCCATGTCTGAGAGGGATTTAGAGTCCGCAGAAGCACAGATTGGTGAGAAACTTGACAAGCCGTTGATCCGAGGACTCAAAAACGCCCCGCTTTATATTAGCCCGATCGACAACCGCGTCTCAGTCGACGAGATGATCGCTACGTTGCAATACATGCATGACACCAAGGGTTGTGTTGTGGCGCTACTCGATAACTTGAATTTCTTTCTCCCAGTAAGCTCTGCCTCGATGGAGAAGGCAGACATGGATAACGCCATCCACGAGTTTGTTATTTTAGCGAAACGCATCCCGATGCACATCATCCTGATTGTTCACCCTCGGAAGACGCAGGACGGTCGTGTAGAGTCTGAGTTTGATATCAAGGGCTCTTCGACCGCAGTCCAAGAAGCATCAAACGTGATTTTGTTTAACCGCCCGACCCAAGAAGATTTAGACAAGCGTACTCGCCAGCTCAATGAGCGCGAGCTTGTGTTCAAAAAGATCCGTAAACGCGGGATGTTCGTTGGCAAGCCGATCTGGTTCAGATTTGAGAACGGAAAATACATCGAACAAGAAGTCCCAAAAAAACTACCCTTTGGAGAAAAAACTTATGCAGTTAAGTACACTCGTAGCAACGATTAACAAAGAATACGTCCCTGGTGCACTTCAATGGTGGTCCAAACAAGAGATCGACTATTGGCAAAGATCAAACGATGAACTTGAACGGCTTTTAGAGACGAAAGATATGGACGCGGTTCAGGCTTTTATCCCACAGCACCTAAAAACAGTTCGTGAATGTTTGGCTGTTTATAAAAAGAATAAGCCAACGCAAGTAAAGCTCACGGCGCTCGACGGCTTCATGATGGCCGGCACAGACAAATTGAAACAAGCAGAAAGTGTCGAAGACAAAGCGTGTATTAAGTGTGGATCACTAGACAAGGTGTCAATCCATCGAAGCGAAACGAAAGACGGGTACTACTTCGTGTGTTCGTTATGCATGGGGCACAAATCTTAATGTTTTTTAACACTTGTTTTGTTTAAAAGATCAATCTCTTGAGCTAAGAGGTTCGGCACTATGACCAACCCACGAAAAAAGATTGATTACGAAAAGATCGCAAACGACTACCGGGTATTTAAAATACAGCTCCCCGAAGCGACCGATAAAGCGTTTATCGAGAAGACGGGCTGTGGTCACAATGCGCTGACGAAGGCAAAGCGTCTCTATCTCGGTGACGTGAAGACCCCGAAGGCTCGGCGCTCTAAAACGCCCACCCTGGTTCAAATACCCTTACCCCACCCTTCCCCCTCAAATAACCGCCTTGCGCTCGTCCTGGGCGATCCTCGTGCGATTAACGAGCTTCTGAAAGAGATCTTCCATGGCTAAGCTCCTTCAAGTCTTCCTCGATAGCGATCTCAGGCTGGGTCATCCAGGTCTTGCACGGCTTGCGAATAAGAACGGCATCAAGGTGGGTGAGCTTGGCGTCGGTGAGTACGTCATGTTCGTCAACGTGAAGAAGAACAAGCTTAAGCTCTACGCCGCTAACGAGATCGTCGCTTATTTGCGATTACCGAAGGGATCGATTGACGTCAGAACATTGGCACTCATCCCGAAAACCTTTGAGTCCCGTGGGCGTCTGGATTATGACGGTGACTTGCGTACCGTGATTGAACGAGAGTTCTTATATAAACAAACGAAAGTCAGGCGATGACCCTACTTGCTTGGATGTTCCTCATCATTGCGATCGTTGAGCTTGGCTTGATCGGGTGTTTAATCGCCATGCGTCGAGATGACCTTGCGCTGATGGAGGCTGAGATTCGCGAACGTACGCGCTACAAAGAGAGTGACTTTCTAAAGCACCAGGAGATGGTTCAAAACGAACGAGAGAAGATCGAGCAAGACCTGATGCGTAAGCTTGAACAACGCAACCAAGCTAATTTCATTGCTCCGTGTGACGGCGAGTTTTGGCTGGATGAACATTTCGTGAAGCTTCGTAAGGGCGAATCATACACCTACCAGTGGAGGCCGAATGCGACAAAATAAGGTCCGACTTGAGATCACTGTTCTTCTCTCGGTAGCGGCCCTGATCTTTGTAACCGTCTGGCGGTGGTTGTGAACGCGGACTCGATCTTGCTACTGCTACTTATGATCGGACTCGGTTTAATTGTAGTTCGAATGTTTAAAAAATAAGGAGAACTAAGTGAATATCGACGATTTAACAGTGAAAGAAGTAAAACATATCCAAACTTTATTGAAAGGATCAAACGAAGCGAGCCATCCCTATCAAGTGGGAAAAAATTACTTCATCCGAACAGTGACCCACCACTATACTGGAAAACTCGTAAAGGTAACCGCGAAAGAACTTCTTTTAGAAGACGTGGCCTGGATTGCTGACGATGGAAGATTCTATCAGGCCATCAAAGATGGAACCCTGAATGAGATCGAGCCGTATCAAGACCATGTCATTATTGGACGTGGCGCTATTCTAGATGCCACGATTTGGAGACATCCCCTTCCCAGAGATCAAAAATGAACCAAGCTTTACTTCGAGAAGGCTATGACAAGTCTCGGTCTCGGTCTTGGTCTAGGTCTGGGTCTCGGTCTCGGTCTCGGTCTGCGTCTCGGTCTTGGTCTTGGTCTCGGTCTGCGTCTCGGTCTTGGTCTTGGTCTGCGTCTGGGTCTGGGTAGTATTAAATAAGGATGGTTGAGATGGAAAAAGAAAAATGTTTGATATGTGGCAGTGAAGAGTTTTCAATTGTTAGGGACACAACATCCAGACGTATTTGTGAAAAATGCGGTCATAGTTGGCCATGTCCTACAAATAAGTCTGGCGGATTATTAGGATGAATGAAGCTAAAGAAAGCAAACTAGATCATTCAGACAAAGACATCCACGTCATGCCTAACGATGGGCGACACGATGATTCGCCGTCTTGTTTTTGCGAACCAACAAAAACATATCAGGATGAGTTTACTGGAAAATCAGTTTGGGTTCACAAGTCACAAGAGGAGATGCTCCAATGAGCGAACGTGACTGGGGAAAATGTATCTGCTGTGAGGGTCGCGGATATGTTTATATACTTAGGAATCCAGTGCCTGATGATGGCTCAAAACTTGAAAAAGAGTGTTGTGAGTGTGGTGGGACGGGATTTAACGGGCTACTTGACCCGCACAACCTAAAGGATAACGAATCAAAATGACCCAAACCACCATCACGGAACTCTTCATCTACGCAAGGAAACGTGGCTATCGACGCCTCATGGAAAAGGTTGCTTACGAGGTCATCAAGCGGGCTATCGCCGTCTACCCTAACGACATGACGAAGGTTGCAAAGCTAATCAAGATGAACCGCACGACCTTGGTGGAGAAGAGAAGGCGGCTTGGGTTTAAAGTGAACCGGGTAGACAAATGAAACCATTTTTAAGCCATCACATAAAGATTGGAGATCCGGTTAATGCCGAGCTTGTAGATAAGATGGTGCGAGCCCTTAAGCTGCTTGATTTCATCTTTGATGAGCTTCCCCGTACGTCTTCGAAGGTCGATGGTGTATTCATTGAGGGTTGGATACCGCCTGAGTTAATTAAGCCTTTTTTGGAGACATAGTGAGTTACGAGCCCGGACGTGAGTTAGACGTTATCATCCACAACCAAGTGATGGGTTTACCTATCGAGATGGTCGATGAATTTTATCAGTCGGAAGAGCAGCGTCAAAAATTTTTGGCGGCTACGGATATGAGGGGCGCATTTAGTCATTCTCATTTCGACGAACATAGACTCGTTCCTAACTGTCCCCGCTACTCCACCCACATCTCCGCCGCTTGGCAAGTAGTGGAGAAGCTTAAATATCTTGAGCCTGAGCTGACATGGAGCGATGAGAGCCATTGTTGGTACCTAAGTTTTTGGAAGGCTAAGAATCAAACGGCTGTTCTAGGGTCCCCCCACGCCGCCCACGCAATCTGTTTGGGCGCTTTGCGAGCGGTGGGTTATGAGGCGCCTAAATGAGTTATGAGGCCGGACGTGAGCTCGACGCGCTGATTGCTGAGAAAGTTATGGGGATACCTGAGGATTCTCCGCAAATGGAGTTTGACGGACCGCCTGCGTATTCCACCGACATCGCATCAGCTTGGCAGGTAGTGGAGAAGCTACAGGCCTTTAATCCTTTTTGGAATCGCGCCGCGTTTATGGATTTTGATCTTTCCCCAACTGACCCGAAAGGGTGGACTTGTAATTTCGGTGACGACAACACGAGGGAGTATGCAGACACAGTTCCGCATGCGATCTGTCTCGCTGCTTTGAAGATGGTGGGGCATGAATAAGTTCCTGAGCTACCAGATCAAAATAGGCGATCCCATCGACAATGAGCTTGTAGCTAAGCTCTATCAGTCGATAGTGCTACTTGATTACATCTTTGATGAGATCGCGTATCAACCGGACGATGACGGTAGCGTGGTACTTGCCGGTAGAATTCCCGCCGCACTTATTGCACCCTTTTTAAATGAAGTTCAAACTCCCACACCTCAAAACCCAGTTTGATAAACTCCCAAGCCTTTTAAAAGAGATCACTTACTTCGTTGAGGACTGGGCTCACTCGAAAGGCAAGCAGTGTATCATCACTCGCGTGACTGATCCCGTCAAAGGTGAGAGTGGCGTTCATCCCGCCGGACGTGCAGTGGACATTCGTGACGAAACGTCAGACGGTCAGGACCTTTTTACGGACGCTGAGATCGAAGAGATTGTCAGTCTTGTCAATGCCACGTATCCTAGGAAGGACGGACGAGTTGTGGCGCTCCATCACTCCTTCAAAGGGATGCCTCGCCATATTCATCTCCAAGTCCCCTTCAATCTAGAAAAAGGAATCGTGAAACATGTCTGATGTAGCAAAAAAAGTTTACGGCGTTAAAGAAACTAAAGAAGTTTTCAACCTCGGATTCGCAATCGTCGAAGGCTTAAACAAGTCTCTCGAAGACGGCTTCGACATCAAAGATCTTGGAAACTTGATCGTCCTCTTTCCCGCCATTGGGCCCGCTGTCTCCGGTATTGACCAGGTCCCGCTTGAGCTTTCCGATCTCGATGAAAAAGATGTCGCCGACTTGCTCGCTCATGCAGCTGAGAAGCTTGGCGTTGCCGTCGGTGATCCGTCTCTTGAAAAGAAGGTCGTCGCTTGTATCAAGGTCGTCTTGGTAGCGGTCGAAGCTCTATCCGTTTTCGAAGTGATCAAAGCATGAGCGTGCTTGGACTACTGGGCGCGGCTCTCGGTGTTGTTACCGAGGGCCTGAAGCTCGCAAACACAAAAGAGTCTCGTAAATACATCGACCGGATATCGGACTTAAGACTATCGATCTTGTCTGAGAAAAAGCGTGGCTATGACGCTGACGACGTACGTTTAGAGAATCTTTACAAAGAGCTCGAGGTCGCACTCGAGGCCGCCGGCAATGAGATCAAACTTGCGCTACCTCAGTCTTAGCCTTCTCCTCGCCCTAGGATGCTCCACAACGAGAGACGTAGAGCTTCGGCATGCGACGGTGGATCAGATCCTTTACGTACGCCCTGGCTACCCTGGCAAGCTTACCAACCGGGCTTGTCTTAAGTACGATGGTGATCAGTGTGTGAAGCCTGAGGTGAAAGAGTACGATCTTGCCGACCCACAGGTTCGTAAGGACTTAAACGCCCTTGGCTTCGTTTGTAACCTGGGCGGCAAGCGGTATAAGATTTGCTTGGATAAACCCGGGTACTGTCGCCGGGACTTTAACCGTAAATGTTTCCTCGGAATCTGCGGTAAGCGCTACCTGGTCAGTGAAAAGTATTTGATTGCGATCAAACGCCATCAGTTCCTTCTTGACGCCCAGACCAAGTGCTTCTCCGAGGATAGCTATTCATGGGGGGATTTATGAGTGAGCTTGGCGAAGCAAAGATTGAAGAAACCCTAAAAGAGCTCGGAGCGAAGGTTCAAGGACAAGACCTCAAGTGGGGGATGAAGCACACTGCTATGGCGGGCCTTGTTCTGTCCGCCGGTCAGTTTTTAAGCATTCACCAATTCGTTTATCCGCGCTCCGAAGGCGAGAAGCTAGAGAAGATCGTAATTGCGGCTCAGGCCGAGATTCAGCGTGTTGACACGAAGCACGATGCGAAGAGCGATCGGATGTACGATAAACTCGAGGACATTCGAAAAGAGATCCGAACGTTGATTGAGATTCAACTCAAACGGTGAAACACTTTTGTTCGTGGCTCGTCCGTTCAAGGTTCATTACTTTTGTAGAGACAAGGCGTTTACTCTTGGGCCGAAGGTCTGGGCACCGGCTTTGTGTGGCGCTAAGGTAGCCATGGGGTTGTCTCAGGCGCTTCTTATGCTGGAGAAGGTCACGTGCAAACGTTGCTTGAAGATGAGACCCGAGAGATTTCACTAGTCAAAATTCGAACATGTAAGCAATCCTTACAACATGGAAATTTACTTCGCCCTTCCCATGGACCCGGTCGCAAAAGGCAGACCCCGGTTCACGAGATCAGGACACACTTTCACGCCAGCTAAGACGAGAGCGTTTGAAACCGAGTTTAGACTCCGCGCTTCGAAGTTTAAGCCAAAAAAGCCGCTGACGGGTCCCCTTCACGTCGAGATAGCATTTGCCGTCAAGCCGCCAAAGAAACGAAAACACCCGATCTATCCCATTGTTAAACCCGATTTAGATAATTATGTAAAAGGCTGCCAAGACGCAATGAATCAAGTGTTTTATCTCGACGACGCTCAAATCGTGAGCTTAAAGTTGACGAAGTACTACGCGATGGATCTCAATCCTCGCATCTCAGTCACCATCCGGGAGCTTGAATGATTCACTTACTGCTATCGCTGGCACTCATCACGAACGTCTACGCATTCGGCACAAAGCCAAAGCCGGTTGTCACCCCATCCCCGTCACCCATACCGACCGAAAGCTATAGCGGCCCTCCCGAGGGATTACCTGACGACGTCCCGATGAACATCCAGTTCTCGCCCATCACGAACTACGGGCCGAGAGAAACCGAGAATTTAAAAGCGGCCGAGAGGTTAGCGAACGTCGTCGTTCAAAGCGCGTGCTTCGAAAAGTTCATGGTCAGTCGCAAGATGATTCAAATGAACGGAAAAACAAGACAACAAGTCGTCGATCATCTTAAGTCAACGAAGCTTACCGTGCCAGTTACGATGTATTATTCTTCAAAAAACGTGATCGGCTATCGATCTCCGCCAAGCCCGGTCGTTCACACGAACCGAAAATACCACGGCGTTAACTCCGGCAAGTCAGATCGTTACCGAGCCTCAAACCTGACGCACGAGTGGTCACACGTGCTTGGCTATAAACATGACTTTCACGCCACAAGCTCCAGACCCTACTCGGTTCCCTATTCCATCACAGCCGCGTTTAATGCATGTATGACGTGTAAAACGCTGAAGCAGTGTGAACTTGTTCAACCTAAATAAAAAAGGATCAATCCCAAATGTCTGAATCACCGAAAGTCGCTCCCGATCTCACCGAAAAGCTCGCATTCATCAACAATATGGCACTCGTTTTAGACGTCTTCATGAAGTGTCAATTCCCTGGCGCTCTCGCCCCATCTGCTATGAAAGCCATGCAGTGGGTCGAAGGCATGGTGAAAGCTGGCGTCGAACAAGCGAGACTCCATCCCGACGCACATTTGATCGAGGGCCTCTTGCCTAAGGATGAAAAGACCGAGACAATCAAAGAGTAAAGAGTATCACAACATGGTCCCACGGAGGGGGCACTCCAAATCGTGAAAAAATACAGCTACCAGCCTCATTTCGACTGGCAAGCCACCTCGGAAGATCTCAACGCCGAGGATAATCTCATCGAGCTCATGGATTTAATACATAAGTGGGGACCGATCTTAAAAGACGCCCATCACCGAAGACGAGAAGTCACAAAACGCCTCTCTCACGCGGATCCCGAGACAAGACGCGAAGCCGAAGCAATCTATATTCACTTGTACGGAAAAAGAAATTAACTTAACATTGTTAAGTCTAAATTAGCTTTTGATCCCCGAAAGCTTATTTCGAGTGTCATCAAGCGGTGATCCGCCATGGCTCTCCAAGAGAGTTTGCGCATGTTTCAATTCATTCGCCGTCTGTGGTTTAAGTTATTCCCAGACCCCACCGGACGATTCGTCGCACACATCGTTGCAAAGACCGCTCTTCTTGAGCTTGAAAAAGACCAATTTATTTATCTCGCCCCACCCACACCTGAGGTCTACGGATCCGTTTCCCTTACCGGCAATAGCCTCCCCACGTTTCACTATACCGTGTTTGACCCCAAACTCATGGACTTCGTACTCGTTCGTATCGAGATCGCACTCCCAAACCGTATCTCGTTTATCTCAAAGCTCATCCCAACTCAGACTCACAAAACAGGCTCACGCTACCATCCTGAGCTTGACCCAAGTCTGATCGAAATCCCTCTCAAGCCTGAATACGAAGCGCCGGGCCTGAAACTTCTTAAATATCTCGGGGATTATTTCCCACTCATTAAGGAATCCGTATGACCGATCGACCGAAAAAACAAAAATACCCAAGCCTCTCCAAGCGAAAGCAAGACGAGCTTCTCGCTCCGATCCTGGGCGAAAAGCCAACCCTCACTCGTAAGCTCGCTAAACGCATCAAGCAAGGACTTTTCGATTTCATCCCAGCCTTAAAGCCACCTGAAACGCTGGATGAATACATCGGAAAAGAGATCCGTACGAACTGCTTTGACGAGTCAGGCCAGTTCATCACCCAAGACGGCCCCGTGGTCACCATCGAGTCCATTGTAGGCTCGGGGTTTTATCCCACTCGCTTTGAAATCAACGGGGAGCACCACGTCGTCATTCTCGACTTCTACCACCAGATGAACGGCGAAAAGATCGACGATCAGTCCATCAAAGACTTCGACGAAACCACCTTTGAAGTCGAAAAAGCAACGACCGCACCGATTGTGAAAGAGGTCCAAAATGAAATCCACTAAGCCAAAGCTTAAAACCGAACTCGATCCGGCCGCACCCGTTTCAACCAACCCAGATCGCAAACTCACGGACGCCACTCCCGCATCCAAAGTCCCTAGCGCCTTCACGGGCATCGCAAAATCAGTCGAGTGCTTTTGGAATCAAGGTCACAAAGACTTTCGCATCATCACGCTTAAGATCGTTGACGGCGTGATTGTCGATACCCACCTCTCCGATGCCTACGCGTCGTTTGAGGCAATTATCAAGCTCGAGCAACAGGTCAACTCCCTGATCATCCATCTGAACAATCATTGGGCTCACGGAGCTGCTTGGGAGAAAAAAGAATGATCACACTCTTATCGGTTCTCGTCATCTGTGGGTC
>ERZ869925.530-NODE-530-length-26985-cov-12.070108_pt1 | contig 26985 bp, 41 predicted proteins | sample MGYA00579311_ERZ869925 | MGnify/ENA primary metagenome ERZ869925 (study PRJEB32216, sample SAMN09231817) | wastewater metagenome | place: USA: Maryland | collected 2016-07-30 | study: EMG produced TPA metagenomics assembly of the PRJNA472060 data set (Reclaimed...
TGGCAAACAGTCTAAATGGACTGCTGACATACGCTAATATTTGTGGCAGTAAATCTTTCACAAAGCTAATTACTTTGAAGTGAAATAGTGAGCTACAAAACCAACAACGCTAGAAAATGCAGAAACAATCATCATTCCAGCCCAAAAACCACCTCTACCTTTATTAGCTAAAGCAAGTAGTTCTTCCATACCTTCTTCTAATTTGTCAACTTTAACAGTTAAATTGTCAACCTTTTCCCATAGTTGTCCGTATTTAACAGGATCAATTTCAAATGACATAACTTGCACCTTAGAAAGTACCGCAATTGATAGTATATGTTCCAGTCTGTAAATAATTTACAGAAACAGCATCACCGCTTGCAGTAGCGTCTGCCACATTCTCAATGGTGTTGTTTGTCATATTTAAGTTGCCCGTCATTGGCGTTTGACCATCAGCAGCTACCGATTGTGTAAGAGCAGCAGCAATATCTGAAAGTGTTGTATTTGCCCAGCTAGATGTAATAGCTGTTCCTGTGACTACTGGATTACCAGCAGGTAGGGTATATGTGCCTGATCCGTTTCTACTCATTATTAATCTCCTATCATTTGGTTAGCTGGTTGCAACATAAGCAATTTGGCAAGTTCTGATGATTTTTTAGGTACATTTCTAGCACCTTCCATCAATCTAGCAGCCTCTGAAGGATTCATTAGTGCTTCTGCTAGTTGGCTAGTTAAACGCTTATTAACATCACCATAAATTACATCCCCAGCTCTACCAACAAGATTACCAACAACTTGACCTGCTGGTAAATTTTGCAACATACTTGGAACGCCAGTTTGTTTTAACATATTTGTATATGCTAATTTTTGTACCGTGTCTGAGCCACCGCCACGACCAGCATTTTGAGCAGAATCTACTTTTCTTAAATCATCAGCAATAGCTTCTAATCTTTGGATTTGTCTGTCTGACAAATTACCTTGCTTTTTTAAAGATTCTAATTGATTAAAAAATTTACCTGCATAAATTTCACGGTTTTTTGGATTTACCGTGCTTTCTGCTAATTTTTGTATAGATTCTAACTGTTCAATAGGTTTAGATAAACGAGCATAAGTTTCTCTAGCTACTTTGTATTCAGGGCTGACATTTTCAATAAAACCTAATAATCTAGTTTTAGCTGCTTCTAATCCAGCTAATTCATCACTTGTTGCTTTGCCATTTCTTTCAAGCGTTGCTTTAACATCAGCAATTTTGTCATCTAAAGCTATTTTAGTTTTATGCAAACCTGTTAATGAACCTTTTGGATCAAGAATATCCTCACCTCTATTTAAAGCATTTTTTCTAGCTTCTACCATTGCTCTTTTAATAGCTGGTGATTTAACCAAAGATTCAACTTGAGCTTGCATTGGCTTAGTCAAATCAGCAAAATTCATAGCCTTATCTAAAGCTGGGGTGTATAAATCATCACCAAAATCTTTTCTAATATCTGCGTATTTGCTTATTCTACTAGGAGTAGCAATACCCTCTAAAGCTTGTGTTCTTGCTTGTGCATTAGCCTTTAGGTTTGCTTCTAATAAATTAGTAGCTTCAGGGGTTGTTGCCATTACTGCTCTTTGTGTAGCTGCTAAACTTGGAACTTGAGCAATATCAGCAACCGTTAATTGAGTATTAGCAACGCTAGGATTGTATTTTCTTAAATTGGTAATAGCTTTTTCTGCTTCACCGCCAGCAGATTCTCTTAAAGCACGGCCTAAAATACGCCCTCTGCCAGCTTCATAAAACGGTTCAGCAAGAGATTTAGCACCTTGGTAAAGTCTGCCACCAATATTACTAACAGCAGGTAAAGCTGCACCAACAGTTGCATTGATAGCCGCACTTTCAGCACGATTTTCATCATCAGGTGTTAATGCGTATCCAGTTGCACCACCAATTGTTGATAGTTTTGTAGCTTGTTGGGCAAAACTTGGAATCATATTTACTGCGGTTTTAACAGCTGGTACGCTACCGACTGCATTTAAGGCTCTTTGACCTGCTGTAAATGGCAAAGCATAAGAACCAAATTTACCAATAGTTGCATTAACAGGAGAAACGCTTTCAGCACCTTCTGTTATAGCTCTACCCACCTCAACCATGCGATCACCTGCATTAAATGGGTTTCCAGCCAATTGAGTTAAAGCACCAGCACCTTTAATGATTTCACCAGCACCACCAACAAGCATAGGGCCAACAACACCTGATTTACCACCTGTTTGTGGATTGCGTAAACTATTTAGAAAGCGGTCATACGATGTTTCAGTCTTTGGTTCATTTGTTTGTTCAGGCAAAATTTGACCTAAACCAAAGTTTAGTCTAATAGCATTTTGCGTTTCAGCATTTGCATTAGAAAAATCAGGCGTAGGAGCAACTAACTTATCAAATATTGCTTGCTTTGTTTCAGCATTGGCATTGATATAGTTAGGGTCTTGTAATATTTCAGCTGGACTTTTTGACATAAAAATCCTTATCTTTTTGGATTTAACAAAGGATTATTGTTATCAACCCCAGTAGGGCTTGCCATTGCTGGTAAATCTATTCTGCCAATACCAGTTCCAGCAAGAGCTTCTTTAGGTATGTTAGAAACACGACTATTCCAATTGTCAGCCAAAGCCCTAGCCGTATTCATTTCAATTCTAGCTAACTCACGCAATGTTTGGTTATTCAAGTCAATTCTTCCACCAACAACATTTTCTAAGAATTTACGGTCATTGTCTGTAAATCCTTGACCAGCACCCAAACCTGATGCCTTAATATTGTTAAGAACAGCAGAACCACGGTTAGCAACCAATTGCTCTGTGTTTTTAATCAAATCTTCATTTTTAACGCCTGCAACATTTAAGGCTCTAGCTAAATTAAGTTTGTAATTAGCTCCAAATCCTGTAATTGCACCCTTATCCAGCAATTCTATAGTTTTTTGTGCAGATTCTATTTGTTTAGGAGCACCTTGAGCAGCAGTAAATTTATTTAAATCTTGGTCTGCAACCCCCTTACCAAAAGCACTTGTGTAAGACTGTCCAGTATTAACCGTAAGATTATTAGCCCCAGCTTGTTTTAATGTTTTTTGGTAATCTAAGAATGAACCTTGGAATCCTTGATCTTTAGCAAACTCATATTCTTTTTGCTCAGTAGTTTTCTTTGGTCCACTAGTAATTGTTTGACCAGAACCACCAATACCACCTCGAACAATTGTGCCACCTTCAGGCAATACTTGTGTTTTCAATTGGTCTGCCAACAATGCTTGAGCTAACGCTTGAGATTGAGGTGATTTAGAACCCATCAAAACAGATAGCCCTTTGGTGTAATCAGGAGCAACCGCTGGAGTTACATCCATTGTTGGGCCTTCCATACCAGCACCATAAACAGTTTTTTCAGGAGTTCCTGTGACAGCTTGACCGTAAGATTGAATGTCTTGCATTGTCTGTTGGCGTAGCATATTTGCTAATTCTTGTTGTTTTTTGTCTGCTTCTTCAGATAATTGTTTGCCTTTGTAGGCAGAATAAATATTGGCAATGCCTTGCAATGGGCTTGCACCAACATAGCGACCACTAACCATTTGACCTTGTAGGTTGTCTGTCATGCCTTTTTGCAATAGCAATCTAGCCAAATCTCTTTGGCGTGTAATGTCTTGCATTTCAGGTAGGATTTGCTCTGCCATATTATTCTCCGTAATTTCCCCAACCAAACATACCTGTGTTGTAACCACTCATCATATTGCTTGGATTGCTACCCAATTTTCTAATTTCTTGGTTTTGTGCGGTAGATAACATAGAATTATCTTTACGCAAAGCTTTAGCTAAATCCATAGGATTCATGCCACCGCTCTGTTGATTACCAAGAGCTTGGTTAGATAGTTGATTTCCCTGTTGCATCATTTGTTGAATCATTTGTTGCTGTGAAAGCGTGTTTTGCATTGTTGGAGCAATACCACTTAAATCTTGCATCATTGGATAGTCATTCATTGTAACGCTCCATAATTAACCATCTTGTAACCATCAGGTCTTGTTATAACGGCCTGAGGTTGCACTAATTCAACTTCTTGAGCCATTACACCTACAAACTTACCATGACCAGCTTCAGCTTTCCATTCAGGCTTGTATTCAAACTCATAAACAAATAAGCCATTAGCCATTGAGCCAATATGCTTAATGTTTTCTTTTGTGCGAATGTCAGACATCATGGCAGCACCACCAAGACTAAATAAACCTTGCATCATTGCGTTACGATTTGCGTTTTGTGCATTAGCTCCAGCAATTGCAGCATTACCTGTCATACCTGCCGCACCTAACATATCAGCACCAGCAGTTGTAGCTTGTTGCGGTGCGTTTACATAGAACTGGTTAGGCGTTGTAACTTGTGAACCTGAACGAACAGCGTTAAGCGTGTTAATTGGTTCATTACGCTGATAAGCCAATTCTTGGAAACCTTGACCACGGGCTTGGTTAGCTAATTGAGCTTGTTGAGCTTGGTTGCCAAAGCCTTGTTGAGCAAGAGCATTGTTCATCTGCAATTGAGCTTGACGGTTAGCAAAATCTTGTTGAGTAGCTGTATTGCCAAATTGACCAGCTTGCAAGCTTTGACCAAATAGATTCTGTTGAACTTGTTGACCACCCAAAGCAGCCTGAGTTCTAGCATCATTTTGCTTTTGAGCTAAATCTTGTTGAGCTTGGTTATAAGCTTGTGAACCACGCATAATGCCTTGGTTAGCTAATTGAGCATCCAAAGTCTTTTGCTGACGATCCAATGAAGGTTGAATACGCTCCATTAATAAATTTGTGGCTCTATCCCAACCAGCCATGCCTTGATTATCAAGATTGCGTTGCATAGCTTCAGCTTGACCTAATTGCGTGAATTGAGGTGCATTTAATTGGCTAGATAACTGAGGTAATTGACTAGTGCTAAACGGCTGACTAATCATTCTATTGACATAGTCTAAGCCTGTGTTTTGCAGTCTACCAAGGCCTAAAGAGCTTTGAACATCGTAGTTATATAACTGTTGTTGTTCAGGGCTTAATGATGTTGTGGCTGTCCATGTAGGATTACCGTATGGGTCTTTGCCTGTAACAGCATAATTAAGAGAACCGTAAGGAGTTACTTGATTAACACGATTGGAAGCAGCCGCAGCTCTAGCGGCATCTAAATTGCCTTGTGCAGTTTCTTTTGCTGCACCAGCATAATCGGGAGTTGCAGGAACATCGGGTTCACCGAAAAGCATCCCTGTAACGCCACCTAATAATCCGCCACCACCGCCCATATCAATCTCCTAGTTGCTTACGCAATGAGCATTTAAGATTAATCCATTTGCAATCTTCTTTTCTCATCGCCATTAAAAGTAAATCCCCATTCTCATGGGCATCTTCAATTAACGCTTTATCTTGGAAACCAAGGTGTCGGTTTAGTTTTACGGCTTCGTCATTAGACGCTTCCATAGTCGCTAATATAACCTTTTTTTCCAATTTGTTAAAGGGGTAATCAAAACACGCCCACAATAAATCTTTTGACATCCAATTATCACCAACAGAAGCTATGTGCATAGCACAAGCGTTAGGGATAAAGTTAGTAAATGCTATTACAGCTACTAAATTACCGTCTATTTCTTGCCCTATAAACTTAGCTTCTTCACCAAATTTCTGAAATAGTATGCGTTCAACCCAAGACCGCATAAATTCCTGATTTTCAGTAGTAACTCTACGCAATTACAGTACGCCCCCAGCTTCCATCACATAATCAGTTGATGCCCAATGAAGTTCAATGCCCCTACTTGCCACATTTAAGTTAATTGAACCTGCAAAGCCTAATCCTGTAACACCTTGCCATACTTTAGTTGTAATTAGACCACCCGACCAGTTAGCGTTATCCCATCTCGATGTATCCCAAACACCGTCTGTTAAGGTACTTGGGTTAAATTGGACTGAACCTAATTGAGATTGTGTATCAAAGTCTACGCTCAAACCGCATACAACATTGGGTACACCACCAGTAGATTGAAGGATTGGTCTTACCAATGTAAAACGCTTTAATTGGCCAGCCCTTTCAAAATAACTGTAAGCTTGTTGTGCAGTAGCTGTAATGTTTGAACCGTTGTCAGAATAACTTTCGTAGAAAATACCTACAACTCCATCACCGCCAAAGTGCATATCGGCATCGCCTGATACTTCCCAACAATAAGCTTGAATACCTGTGAATCTACCCCATGATTTTGTAATAGTGTGCATTACAAACTGTTCCATGCCTGTACTAGTAGGAATGGACAAAATGAGCATATTTTCACTAGCGTAATAGTTAATTTGCCAACCAAAAAGGTCGTAATAAAGGGTTGCAGCCTGACTTACAGCAAAATAAATCTTATCTGTAAGGTTTACACGGGGGTCTAATCGGCTTGATTGCAAGGCAGAAGCCAAAGGTACTAATCCGTCTTGCGTTAATAGCAATAAATCGCCTGAATATTTAAAGAAACATCTACGGCTGAATGTTTGACCTAGTTGCCATACACCTTTTAATGCCCAAGTATCAGCATTGTCAGGGTCTGTGCCGTTATAAACCATGACTTCGCCCATGCTAGTCACAAATACAGCATAATCATCAGCACCTTGACCAGCATCTAGTGTCCAAGTACCCATTGCTTGCAAATAGCCTGAATTACGGGCAATTCCACCAAAATACAAGGGTGAAGCTGGGCCACCAATAGCATCTACATCTAAATACCAACAAGCTAATGCGTCTTTTTGAGTAAAGTACAAGCGATTTTTAAACAGGTTTACGCCAATAAAGGTGTTTGAATTAACGCCTGTAATACCAATCGTTGTGTATGCACCTGTTACAGAAGTTGCTGTAGTAGTTCCAGTTGAAGTGTAAGTAAAAGCACTTCCACCCGTAACCGTAATGACAAAAGTACCGTTAAATGTGGCCTCTGAAGCACCTGTAATGGTTACTCTGTTGCCTGTTACTAAACCGTGTGCAGTTGCAGTAGTAACCGTTGCCGTTGCAGAAGGGCTTGTACGGGCAATACTTGAGATAGTCGATGCAGTAGTAGTTGTAGCTACAAAAAACCATTGTGTACCGTCATAAATCATTACAGGATCAACGCCATTACAAGCTACTAGAAAATGGCCACCAGCATTGGTTATGTTGACGGACTGTAATTTATCGCTGTTTAAGCCAGTAAATACACGAACTGCTGGATTTACCGCAGTTTCATAAATAGTGCTACCAGCAGCAGCAAATAGCTTATAACCACCCACTTCGGTGTAATTCATCAAAGTATTAACAGGCGTTGTAATACCTTTTTCATAACTACCTACTACTGAAGCACTACCAGCAGGAACAGAAGCCATTGTGTAGGTGAATGATGTACTGTTGACTACGGTGATTGTATACACTCCGTTGTAAGCGGAAGGCGTACAACCTGAGATAGAAACTTGATTACCTGTTGAAAGTCCGTGTGCTGAACTTGTTGTTAGCGTAGCAACCGTACTTACACGGGTAATAGTGCTAATAGCTACTACGCCTGTAGGTGTTGTTAATAAGCTAGATTGTGTCCACCCTTTACGCATGGTCACATCTGTAGGGGTTGGATACCAGTTTACAAGCTGAATAGCATCCATTGGGTTCATGTTCGCTTGGGAATCCCTAGCGTTCCATCCACCAATAGGTGCAGGTACAGAAGTTGTTTGGGCAGAGAACTTTTTAGGTACTGGCATTATGCTTCTACCTTAATGTGCGACCACCTTGTGCCATTTTTTATATGTCTAATGGCGGCTTTACTGCAATTAAATTCAGAAGCAAGTTTTAATGTCATTTTTGACGACCCATCCAATAAAAGCATTTGTTTAATGTATTTTACTTGTTCATCTGAAAATATTGATCTCCCATGAGAAGAACCAGTATTTATTGATTTTCCTTTTGCGTTTGTATTTCCAAACAATCTAACGCCACGATTTTTAGACCACATATCACGAACATTGTCTAACTGCGTACCAATTTGCAAATGATTTATGTTTATACAAGCTGGTTTATCGCATTTGTGCATAATCACAAGCCCTGTAGGAATTTCGCCAAAATGTTTTTCCCACATTGCACGATGTAACCTAATTAATTTGCCATCTTTGTTAATTCTTCCGTATCCGCAATCATCTTTACTTCCTGTAAATATATGGCATCCGTCATCTTTTATATCCAATTGAGCATTAACCCTATCCCAAAAAGGTAAAGCTCTAAATGCTTTTGACATTGTTAAATTAGTTGTTTTTCTAACATAATTTCTTGGCATAACTATCCCTAAATTAATCATTGGAATAGTTAGTGTATCACAGAGAACCATATATAATCAACTGCCGTAACCTGTGTCTGGTATGTTAGCCCATCCAATCAATACAGCACTTGGTTGTGGAGCGAATGACAATGTGGCTGAACCTTTGTCGTTAGCTTTAGCAATGCTGAGATAACGCTGATAATCTTGTTGCAATGCGGTAGTATCAAACGACTTGATTTGGAAGTATTTAAGCTTTGTAGCCAATACCATAATTGTATCGTCTAAAACTGTTGTATCTGTGTCGGCTGTAAAGCTGTTCTTAACTTGATTTGTTGCACTACGCACAAAACCTTTAGAACGGTACTCAAAGCCTAGGTATTCTTTGGTGTTATAAGGTGGCCAAATTTGGAATGTATTACCTAAAATTCTCCAACGAACCCGTGGGCCTGTTGAAATATAGCCTGATTTGAGCCATTGCCATTGTTGAGCATCGACAGGGCCTAGCATCTGCCAATGTTTTGTTTTATCCCAATGGGTATTATCTGTAATTGTTTCGTAATCAGGTGGCAACGGGTAGATGGTCTTACTGAAGGTAACCGTACCACCAACACTCGTTGCAGAAGCAAGCTGTGTAGTGGTAACGGTTGATCCAGTAACAGAATTTACATAGGTATCTTGAGGGATAGCTGTGCCAACGATTGAATAAGTATTATCCAAACCTGTGGTATCAGCAACATTCAATAAGTCATAAGTATTGTTGATGGTGTCACAAGTTGTGGTTATTGCCGTTGTGTAGAAACGATACTCTAGCTCCAATGCTTGCCAATCATGCTCTTTCAGCAAGTCATACCCAGCACGGTTCATTAACGCAAGAATCTGTTGCACATCTTGGCTAGTGTTACCAACAACATAAGTTGGCACGGCAAGGTTTAGTTCAGAAGTTACTTGTTGAACTAATTGGAGTAGATTGGATGACATATTAAGCTTCCTCTGTGGCTACCGCTTTCGATTTACGGGGTTTTTTTTCACCAACAGCAGCAAGTATAGTGGCCATTTGCTCTTGCATTTGTGCCATCTTCGCATCTGTTTCTTGTTTCATTTTAGCAGTTTCTAGCTCCTTTTTGGCAAGTTCTTCTTTCAAAGCGTTAATTTCTTGCTCACGCTTGTCAGTTTCTGCTGCCGTTGTTGCTAGATTTAAAAATGCCTTTGCCTTGTCACGGAACGCATAAGGTGACATACCTGCTGCCATACCCATACGCTGTAACTGTTGATCTGAAGCGTTTGCAATAGATTCTACTGTATGGAACTTCATACCTCTAAGTTCTTCAGCTTGGCTTTTTGATACCAAAGGCCATTCTGATAAAGGTGTTCCAATAATTTCCTCATCGTGAGCACCTTGTCTATTCATATAGTTAGCCCATTGAATAGGAAAGCGTTGCTTATGGCTATTTAAAGCATAAGTGTCGATTTCGGTAAGTGTATCGCCAGCTACACAGATATGAACAAAGTCAAAGTCTTTGTAGATTGGTCTGCCAGCGTCTAGTGATTCTTGCTCTTGGTGAACTGAACGCTTGTAAAAGCGTACCTGTAAGCGTGAATCTGCTCCTTGTTGATCTGAAGGTAATGCCATTTTTAAATCTCCTAAGGTATTAGGTAAAGTTAAAGAGAAAAAGGGGCTACCGATTAAGGTAACCCCCCGTTTTTACTACATTTTGCTATTAAACACTAGTTGCTGCGAACCAAGCATAATCACCTGAAGCTACTGCAACTGCTGGGGCTGCATAAGAGCCACCTGAAGCTGTAACAACAAATGTTGAAGCATTGATTGAGCAAGTTGCTGTAGAAGCTGTAATAGCTGCACCAGCAACACCTAGAACATAACGCTTGCCGTCTGAACCAAACACTTGTGAACCAAGTGGGCCGTTAGCAGGAACGCCAGTACCAGCAGAGTTTGGATTTGTTGCTACGATTGCATCCAAATTAATGCCAGAGGTAGGGGTTATTGAATATGACATGATATTTCCTTTCTATTGGTTAAGTTGAGTTGTCAGATTAAGAACCTGTCAACACGCCTTGTAATGAACTGTTAGAACAAGTCAAGTTACCAGCCCAACCGTATAACTTCACGATTGCGTCTTGGTTAATTGACTGACGCTCACCACCGATAGGTACAAAGTTACGCTCTTTGTGTGGGCGTAGGAAAATGTAGTTTGTATTCAACAAGTACATTGTCAAAGCGTTTTCTTGAGCACCGATACCACCACCCAAGACCACATCAGCAGACATACCGCCACCGTAGAACTTCAATGATGCGAAACCAGCAGCACCTTCTTCAACACCAGCGATACGCTGAATTGCTTGCAAAGAAGCAACATAGCGTTGGTACAAAGTGTTACCAGCAACAATAAGGTCAACCTTATCAGATCCACGAACAGATTTGATAGCGGCTGTTGTCATTGCAGCTTGGATTAATGCAGAAGAATCAGCACCAGTTGTTGCTTGGTTCTGCCAAAACGCCCAGTTTGCACGGTTAATACCACCGTATGTACCAGTTGTAGGAGATGTTGATACAGCAGCAGCCAAACCAGTAATGTTCTTACCACCGTTACCAGTACCGTCACCGTAAATGTCACCTGAAATGCGGTTCAAAAGACGAGCTTCAGAAACTTGCATACGACCATCTAACAAGTCGATGATTGCTTCTTTGCTTGAGTTTTGCAACATTTCTAGACCACTCATTGTTACTGAGTCAGCATACTGAGTAATGCTGAACTGAGCAGCAGAAATAGGGCTATCAGGAGTAATGTTTAGCACTTCGTAACCGCTGTATGAATTAGCGTTATTAGTTGCTGGGTCGTTGTACATGATTTCTTCCAAAATCACATTACCGCCTGAGAATGGGCGTACATTACCCTTAGAGTTCAATCTTTGTAGGATTGCGTTGTTTTGTGTTAAGTTGTCTGCCAATACTCCGCTACGGCTTTGAATGGTAGTAGCGATAATATCGGTGATTGCTGAGTTAGCAAAAGCCATGATATTTCCTTTATTAAATTAAGTTAAACCCGACCACCCTCTGCATCGGCCAAATTAGCCATCAACAATGAGCGTCTATCCTTTGCATCTGTGCCTTTCACTTGACCGCTAGGTGTAACGGATCGTGGACTAACAGCAGTTGCTTTAGCTTTAGCTACTTGTTGTGCCTTAGACGCTTGAGTATTAACTGATTTCAGGAGTTTATCCTGCTCCAATCTATAAGCTTCGTCATTCATACGCACAGCTTTGGCATAAGCCGATTCTAGGTCTTGGGCTAAACCTCGCTCAAGTAATTGAGCCATATCTTCCCTTACCATTTCAAAGTGCGGAAACCGCTCTCTGTCACTACTTACTCGGCTGATTTCTTGGTTCAACCGAGCATTTTCTTCTTGCTCTCGTATCGCTGACAGATGTTGCACCTGCTGTTGTGTTGCTTGTAGCTGTTGCATTAACTGTTGTTGATACGGGTCTGCATACGCCTGTTCAGGCATCTGAAGTGAATCTTGATTTAATTGTATTCCATAATCTTGTGCAAGTCTATTAAACATCTGCACTTTTTGCTCATACGGTGCTTTGCTCAAAATCATGTGAGCACGACCTAAATTATTAATCCAAGCTACAGGGTGAATACCTTGTGCTTGTAATTCAGGAGCAAACTGCCCAATCGCATCAGTCAATTGTCTAGCGTTGTCAGCTTCATTCTTGTAAGCAGATACGCCCTTTTTGTACTCAGCTTCTCTTTGGTTGGCATATTCAGCAAACTTAGCAAACTCAGCCTTATCTAATGGTTTGCCTTCTTGCATCTTATTCCATACTTCTACATACTCTTTCTTCCAAGTAGTTGGGCGTTTTATTTCCTCGCTAGGAACATCACTAGCTTCTGCCACAGGCTCAGATTCTTCACCTTGATTGACTTCGGTATTGGATTCTTGGGCTTTGAAACGACCTTTTTCGTCACGGTTTTCTTCGCTACCTTCTTCACTGGCGTTTTCGGCTTGGATTGGGTCATCATTTACTTCAATCTCCTTTTCAATGGGTGCTTCTAAAGTGCCTTCTTCGGCTTGGTCTAGTGCTGCTTCAAGTAATTCTCTGCGGTCATCTGACATGGTTTATCCTTATCTGTAGTTAAGTTTTGAGTATGCAATTTCCGCAATTTGTCGCTTACGGGCTTCGTTTTCTTTACGGCTAAATTCAACCTTTTTCTGTTCAAAAGGCACATCGTTACCTACTTCAACGCAGTTATTACGCTTTAGGTTCTCACGGTGCTTAGAACGGCTAGACACCCATGTGCCATCAGCCATAGAGATGTGGCCTTCAATGTCAGGTACTACCATTGGGGCTTCTCTGCGTGTCATATTTAGCTTGTCTTTCCATGCTTGTTCTGCTTCAGGCGTGTTAAATGGAATATTCCAATAAGTTAGATACTTTTCCATATCGCTCATCTGACTTTCGTCATATTCTTCCCTAGCAACCTTGCAACATGGGCAAATAACGCTGACTTTTACCAAAGCCATTACATTCTCCTTATAATTTCAGGTAGTTGATCATATTCATGGGGTCTGAGTAGGCAAACGCTGTCATACCATCTTGCGTTCTTCCATCTCCAACAGACAAATTCTTCCTTAGGTAGCAAAACCACGCATTTAACGCCCAAAGCACCAGCCAAGTGAGCAGTTCCTGTGTCTACTGTGACAACGCCCTTCATGGCTTTCATGTGTTTGGCAGTTATTGACCAATCTTTCTTCCACCCATCATTCGGTAAGGGGTAGAAATTGCCGTCTGTTTCAGGGTTTAGGCTGTAAGCATCGCTACCAACTAGACTTTCCATGTGTTCGGCAGAGATAGACTTAATCCAATGCAAAGTTCCCTTGCTTGCAGACCAATTCACGCCTATTTTTTTAGGGATATTACTAGGTTCGGCTTCAAAATAGCCTTCTGAGCCAACAACCTTGGTGTTTGTAATAGGAAATAGAGCTTTTACATAGGGCATTGAGCAATCTATGTAGTAAGGTAGTGACATAGATCCAATCCAGTAGTCACATTCATGGGCTGGCCCTGATTCTGTTAGGTTAGTTAACTGGTCTATGCACTCCATTTGACCTAAAACACCAAATAAATTAGGTACGCATAGGACTACGACCTTTTTAGCACCCATAACCTTTAAAGCTGGCAAGAATCTAGCGTATTGGAATATATCACCAAACCCTTGCTCCATCTGAACCACAATAGTTTTATCTAAAAGTGATTCACCTTGCCATGTTTTAGGGGCTACAGGTAATCTTGCGTAGGGAATAGTTTGATTGGCTAGAATGTCTTTATGCCAACGATATTCAAATAGCCTAAAACCAGCAGCGTATCTGCCAGCGTGTAAGTTATCGTAAGCTAACTTGTATTGTGCGTGTGGGTTTAAATTAGCAGTAATAGTGCAGCCTCATCGTCAAGTTCCTCTTGGCGTTTGGCTTCTAGCACTTGTAACTCATATTGAATACGAGCCACTTCGTTTCTGTAAGCTACTGCCGCAAGGATGTTATCCCGTTGTCTTTCAAGGTAGCTTATAGACCGTTGTAAATCTTCTGTTTCAGCTAACGGTATATCAGCTTTAACCTCTTGTTTGGATTGTACTTTAGATTGCTTAACTTTTGCAACAGGATCAATTTGATCTCTAAATGCTTGCTTGCGTGAAGCGTTAGCATCTTTAGTGGCTTTCTCAAGTAAGCGTTGGCGTTCTGCTATCTTCTGCTGAATCCTTTTGATTCTACGCAGTTCTTCAGGTGTCCATGAAGCATCATCACCACCCCCAAGTTCAGAGGTGGGTTGAATGTAAATCTGAAAAGCGTTTACTTGAAACGCATTAGCTTGGAAAGCCGTTTGAAACATTACTGGATAGCTTCAGTAGGTGCAGTTAGAGATTCAGATAGCATTTTGATAAAGGCTTCACGGCCTACTTGCAATTGCTCTATGTTGAATTGCATAGAACCTAGCTTTTTATCAAGGTCGGCAAGGTGATTAATCATCACTTTTTGCTGATCTGTCATGCTTTCAATGTCGTATTCCACATCATTTAATACAATAAACGGGGTTTTTTCTTTATTTCCCATTACTTACTCCTAGTTGTTAAAAAATCTTACCAAGGTAGTTCAGACTTAACCTTTGGTGCTTTTAGTTCTGCTAATTGAGCATCAAGGCTTGATTCCATAGCTTCTAAGTCTAGCTTTTCAGCTAACCAAGTCTTAACTGTTGCTTCTGTTAGGCTTGCAAAAGGAATGACTGTATCGCCTACTTCTACACCGACTGAGCCATAAGATGATGCTGTGAATTCGCCATCTTGTTTAGAAGCTGTCCAATGAACAGTAGTTACGATGTCACCATCTGTGTTACGGTCTAGTTGATTAATAATTAAGTTCATTTGTTCTCCAATGCTTCAATGCGAGTTTTTAGGTCTGTGATAATTGCTTGTTGTTCTTGAATAGCTTTTACAGCGACAGCAAGAATGGCATCAACTCTTAATGATTGAATTTGATTCTCATCATCTTTCACACCTTCTGCACCACTTGGTATTACTTCTTGAACCTCGTGAGCAATAAAACCTTCTTTAATATCGTCACTAGCTGTAAACAAATTACCATAATCAGCTATTTGATAAGTAACTGGTCTAAGTGCCATTACTCGCTCTAATGCTGGTAATCTTTGAGTTTCTACATTACGCTTAATACGATAATCTGAAACTACTGTAATTGTTCCTACATTTGTTGTATCAATCCAAAGCTGTGGAGAACCAGTCCAGTTAATATTATATAAATTACCCCCATAAGCACCGCTAGAACCTGCTTTAGCATTAATTCCAGTTCCAGCTTGAATATGACCTGCTGAACCTGATGAAGCTGTTGTAGTCCCCACTAGCAAGTTACCAGAGCTATCTATTGTTGCTGAGTTATCAGGAGCAGATAAAGCTACTTTAAACTTTATGCCAGTTGTACCAACAGAAGAAGCCATGAATACATTACTAGCATCTACTCCAACATACCCAACAGCACCGCTAGTAGGAACCATCTGTAAAAATACTTGAGATTGAGTACTAGAAAATTTTGACACAATAGCAGATGAACTACCGACATCAAGCCTAGTTGATGGACTACTTGTACCAATACCTACATTACCGCTAGTATCAATGCGTAGTCTTTCGCTACCCCCTGTATACATTGTTAGTGGTAAGTATGTACCTGAACCAACAATTGAAGATTCAACCCTTACCAAGCTACCATCTGTGCCAAATCTTGCGTATGCAGTATTTGTAAATCCTGAAGAAACATGCCAAGCATCGTAATATGAATCTGGACTGCTACCTGACGGTGCAACAGATAATGTAGTTGGTGAGTTAGCTGTACTTGTTTGAAAAATAACTTTGTTTGTTACTGTGCCGTTATTAAAATCACCAGTAATGCGATTACCTGTGCCTGTAAATGTTAGGTTTCCTGAATCTGTTAGAGAGGTGACTGTTAAAGCACTAAAATTACCTGATGCCCCCGTACCCAATAGCTGAACAGGGGTAGTGGCAGCATTACCTACCCATACCTTTTTATCGGTCACATTGATTGCAACTTCACCTTGAGCCAAAGAACTAGGGGCATTGGTTGTCGTTACGCTATTTTTTAACTTAATTGTCGTTGCCATGATTAATCCTTAAAATGAACCGCCATCTAATGTATTTGTGATTTTACTACCATCTAAGCTAGTTATCCAAGATGGATTTGCATAACTGCCTGTTGTTACAACGACTGTAGAATCAATGGCAATCGTTCCTGAAGTCGTGATTGTGCCGCCTGTTAAACCTGTTCCTGCTGTAATTGATGTAACTGTACCGCCTGAACTTGGGCTTGTATTAGTTACCGTAAAGTTAGGATAAGTACCTGATACGCTTATTCCAGTACCGCTTGCAATAGCTACAGTTTGATCGGGTGCTGTGTTAGTTACAGTAAAACTAGGGTATGTTCCGCTAGTAGATATCCCTGTACCACCAGTTAATACAACAGTTTGGTCAGGAGCAGTATTAGTAACCGTTACCGCACCAGTTGAACCTGATACGCTGATACCTGTACTTGCAGTTAATGAATTAACCACATTAGTAAGACTTGCACCTGAACCTACAAAGCTAGTAGCTGTGATTGTTGTTCCTGTGATGGCTAAAGGTGTTGTGCCACCAATAACCATGTTATTTATTGTTCCAGCGTTTGTTGGGGCAATTTCAACCGCACCTGTACCTGTAGGCTTTATGTGAACATGACCAGTACCTGTAGGGCTAATATCTATTTGTGCGTTTGCACCGTTTAAATTGGTAGATACAGCAATAGTGACATTATCGCCACCACCTGCACCCATGCTAATTTGACTTGTTCCAGCAGAATTTCTGAGAGCTAAACCAGCAGAATTGGTAGCTTGTACGATTGGAGTTGTAACACTTGTAGATGCAGCTAATGTAGTAACGCCTGAAACTGCACCTGTATCACCGACCGTAACCACGCTATTTTGTAATAATTTACCTGTAGTGCTGTCAAATCTAGCTACTGCGTTATCTGTAGCACTTGATGGCCCAACAACATCACCACCCAAAGATGGGCTTGAGTTAGTGATTACTCCTGTGCCACTATCGTAGCTAATGCCTGTTCCAGCACTTACTGATGCTCTAGCTCTAGCAGTTGTGAAGTATTCGTTTGTGCCTTCAGCAATATTAGTTGTAGTTAAAACAACCGTGCCTGTTTGTCCGTTTACGCTACTTACAGCATCTGTATTGTCAACCTTTTGCCATACTGAACCGTTAAATATAGCCCAATCGCCTACTTGCCAATCGGTAATACCGTTTAAGTTGGTTGTACCAGCCACGCTGACTACATAGTAATAACCCTGAGTTCCTGTAGAACTGACTAGCGTTGGTGTATTGGTTGATGCGTTCCATGTGCCTTGATAATTAAGATCACCTTGCATTGGAATCTGACTTGTTGGGACTTTACCGCCAGCATCAAGGGTTGCTACGCCTAATGGCTGTGCTTTCTCAGTTGTAGGTATGTAACCTGTTACCGTAACGCCTGACATTGTTCCACCAGTAATCGCTACAGCATTAGCATTCTGAGTAGACATCGTACCCAAGCCAGTTACATCCGTATTAGGAATGGTTGAACTAGCTGTCATAGCTGCCGTGCCATTACCCTTAACATATCCTGTAAGAGTAGAAGCACCCGTACCACCATTAGCTACGGGGATAGTGCCTGTTAGTACATGGTCATCATTCCAATCCGATGGTCTGATTAATGACGAATCATCACCATCAGGTATGGTTGAAACCTTAGTGTGCTTGACTGTTATAGCCATTATTGAACCCCAATAATCTTACCGTCTTGACCTCTAATCACTTGCTTTGGTCTGTTTTGGTTCTCATTTAAATTATTAATGAGTTCTGATAAAGCCATAGTCATTTGCTCATTACCTTGCTGAATGGCAGAAGCAATAGGTTGCAATGGGTGTTCCATAGCTTTAGCCATATCTTCATCAAAATCATAAGCTTGTGGCAATCCTTCACCAGTACTTACACCAGCAGAGATTTGGGCTACTTCAACCTTTGCACCATTATTAACATAAGCAAGCAATAGCTGAGTGTTACGCTCTGTGTTCATCTTCATTTGAGCAATTCTCATTTCCATCTCACGCTCTTTGTCGTTACGCTGTTCTTCTAACTGCATACGGACTTGAGTTTCTTGAGATTGATATTCTTGCTTGGCTCGCTCCATCTCAACTTGCATCTGCATCTTCTGCTGTTCAAGTTGCATCTGAGCTTGCATTTCCTGTTGTTTTAACTGAGATTGCATCTCTAACTTCTGCATCTCACCTTGTTGCTTAATCTGTTCAGGAGTAGGCGGTTTAGGTTGACCTTTAGCTTGTTCAGCTTGTTGACGGAATTGATCCGCAGTTTCATCAATAAGACCTTCAAGACCTTTACCAGCTTTAAATGCTGTTACACCAAACTTCAACATCTCCATCAACAATGGAGTAAGTTCAGGTACGCCTTGAGCTACTGGGAGTGCTGTCTGAATAAACTGGCTAACTGCTGTTAGGAACTCAACACGGTCTTGCTTTTCTTGTTGCTCATCCTGATAAATCATTGAATCCGTAGTTACTTCGATACGGAAGTTCTTGGCTGGCTCATCCTTCAATAACTGCAAGGCTTGTGGAATAAGTGCCTGATCTTGTGGGCTTAATTGCATTGCACCTGAAATCTTGATGATTGTGTCATCAGTAAAGTGTTGGCAGATAATCTGTGCTTTGATTTGTAACAAGGCTGTAGCAAAGTTCACTACATCATGTTGCATTGTCTTTAAACGCCCTGAAGCGTTGTTTGACTTGATAATCTGAGCACCAAGAGTTTCATTAGGGTCGGTTTGGCCACGCTGAATATCAGCAATACCCATAATCTCGTAAATTTGACCTTTAACTTGCTCCATTGCCTGATAAGACATATTCAATGCTTGAGCGATTGGGGCAATATCTACAAGGTTAATAGCTCCTGCCATGCCTTGCTTCTCAGCAAAACCTTGCCAATTCTTAACTGGAATAAGTGTGTTGTTCTCACCTTCAGAGAATAGACGGGCTAATGATGGCTCGGCAGCATCGTATACACCCCGAACTTTAAGGGCTTGAATGAATCCATCAATACGGTCTGCTAATGTATCTAACTGTCTAGCTTGGTCTTGGTAAAGAACAAAGTCAGGTACAGGAATTAGGCTATCTGTAGTGATTGTTGAGAACATTGGCTTTGGACATGGCCAAAAGTTTTCTAACTGTAGTGGGTCATCACGGGTATCAAGAATTCTACCCATTGACTTGTTTAGCCAAATAACTTGACCTGTGGTTTTATCCCAAATCTCATAAACAACGGCTTCACTAGCACCTTCACCCATCTTTTCATTGAATGATTTAGATGTTTCAGGCTTTGTATCCAATGGGATTTGACCGCCAAGTTCTTCACCAAAGCGTTCAACCAAGGCTGGTCTACCCATGTAAACCTTACGCCATACAGCAGTTACTTCTTCCCATGTACGAGCAACGGTTAGACCAAAGTCACGCCAATGTACATAATCAACAGGAGCACATTCATACTCAATGCGTTCCTCGTTCTCACGATAGATGCCGCCTTCTGTTTCAGCTTCGTCAATATCTTCAGTAACTTGGAAGCCATCATCAGGAGAACCTTCACCCATGCCAGCCATTTGACCAACAATATGTGGCTCATAACGAACCCATGCTGTACCACGACCACCCAATAAACGGTCTTGAACCGTCTGTTTCATGGCACTAGCGTAGTCACCGTAATGTTCAATCTCATACTCCAAGGCTCTTTCAAGCATCATGGAAGCAACACGGCCAATTGGGTCATTGTCACGAAATCTACGGCTTACATCAGGTCTTGGAAGTCTTGCGAATACTGCTGGGGTAATGGTTTGAACATTGCTCCATAGGATATTGAACTTAGCATTAGGATTGTTTCGGCTACGAGAATCATCACGATAACGCTTGACAATCTTATCTGCTCTGCCTTCCCATTCTTTGTAGGTTCTCTCGTACTGAGCGATACAATTGTACCAATCTTGGTATGTATGTTCCATGTTTATATCCTGCGATTAACTGTTTTAGGGGTTTCTTTCCACATCTGATCGAGCGTTACATCCGTTTGCCCAACATGAAGTCCTTTAATCCTTGAATCGCTGAGAATAGGGCTGTCCTCATCTTTCCAAACAATGCTGAGATACCTAAACGCATCTGCTGAGTGGCTTGTCCAATCATGTTTAGGGCGATCCCTAAATACTTTCTTATCATCATCCCACTCTCGCTGATATTGACGCAAACATTCGATACCTTCTTGGCATCTATTATCAAACCAAGCACGAGTTAATGCAAGTCGTGTTGCCTGAATTCCGTCTTGTAATGACAGATTTGGTACGATTTTTAGATGTTTTATGTCAATTTTTGCAGAAATTTGCTCGATTATGCTCTTACCACCACTTGCTAATGTTTTTGCTCTAGCGTCATGGGGCAGATAATGGAAGCCATATTTGTACCCAAACTCATCCTCTTTTTGTGCCAATAAACCTGTGTAATACGGTATAGATTGTCCATTGGATGAGTGGTGATCGAGTACTCTAATCTCACCGTAAACCACTTGAAACCACCAAATAGATGTGGAATCGTTGAAACCCAAGTCCCAAGCTGTATGACATGGAAACATAGGGTCGTAATCGATGGTTGTAATACGCTCAAGGTCTGTAAGCCTACGCATCTCTTGGCCATAATAAGCACCAAGAATGGCAGCTTCAAAGCTACATAGAAACTCTTGTTCGTATTGGTTATCAGACATAGACTTCTGAGCATCTAGTAGCTCTGACTCAGGCAATAGTCCTGATTGGTCTGCTCTTAGTGTCTTGACATACCAATTAGGGTTCTTTTGGGCTTCGTTATAGATGTCGTAGAAGGCATTATGGCCCTTAGGTGTACCAATGAATGTGGCCCAACCTTGTCTATCTGCTAGTAATGGTCGGACAATCTCGCCCCACATACGAGGTTTCATGTCTGCATATTCATCAAGAACAACACCATCTAAGTACAAACCCCGTAAATTGTCAGGATTATCAGCACCAAACAGTCTAATCTTAGCTCCATTGACCAGTTCTACCCATAACTCTGATTGATTAGCCTTGACAATGGCTGGCTCTGCAAACTTGAGTAAGTAATCCCAAGCAATGTTCTTAGCTTGTGCGTAGTAAGGTGCAATGTAAGCATACCTAGCATCAGGCTTATTCTCTGTGACTGCCCTACGGATAATGTCTGCAATAGTAGCTACTGTCTTACCAGCCCTTCGATGGCAAACAAGTACAGCCCAACGCTCTTGTCTTTTGTGGAAGTCTAAGAACGCATCTCTAGCTTTGTACGGGTATTCGTACCGTTTGACTACTTCTTTCAATCTAAGAACTTGTGTTCGTGAATGACTTTAACTGGCTGATCTTCATCACCAGTATGTTCAGTACGGGCTAACTTAGGTAAGTGATACTCCATGACGCTTTGCAACATACCAAATGCCTTCTCAGGGTTAGGTAAAACAATGTATTTATCGTCATCGTTTCTAACGCCTTCTGCGACCTGTTGTAGCCATTCTTGCATACGGTGGGTGTTACCCTCTACAAACTGTGCTATCGCTTCCCTAGCCATTGCTGTGGACTTATTAGGGCTACCTTTTGGTCTACCCTTAGGATTATTTGTTTGTTGTTTATTACTCATACCTTTACCAAGTGGTTGATTAAGATAAGTTAAGTTTATCACTTCTGTTGTTTTTTAGCCAATTCCTTTTCAAGCACAGCTTTTCTAGAATTTTCTTTTAATTCTTCCTTGGCAAAATGCTCACCAACTTGTTTGGCGTAGAGTTCTATCCAAGAGTTGTCTTGGGGTTTATTTGCTTGATTCATATATGTCCTTATCAATTTTACCTGATTTGTACTGTTCGTCTAAAGCATTACGCAAGTCTTTTTCTAATTTCTTTGGATCAAGGGTTGGCAGATCTTCTAGGTTGGCTACTTTGGGGTTAGCTTTACCATATCGGTTGTCAATGATACCGATACGCACATTAGGGTTATCCCCATACATATCTTTTAGTTTACCAATAACTTCTCTGCTGCCGATGTGAGTTTTAATATGTTCTTTTAGTGGAACTGTTCTTCCTGATCCTAGTTCTTCCTTCATACGCATTGCACGGGTTAGCGATCCTTCAACTAGTGCTTCTACTGGATCACGGTAAGTGTAAACAAGGTCAATTTGGCGGCCAGCGTTTAATGCTTGGTCAATCTTCTTTTGTGCCGATTCCAACTTGTTCATGTTTGTGTCGTAAATCATCTCGGCATTTCTACGCAAATCAGGATATGCAGCCAATGAGCTAGTCTTTCCAGCCCCTGTGCCACCGCCAGTAAATAGAATTCTTGATCCTTCGGTAGCTGGTTGGGCTAGTCTTTCAGCATACAGCTGTTTAACAAAAGCACTAGCTGGTTCATGTACGCTTGCGGAAAGTGTGCGGTTTTTAGTGTACGCATCGCTAAGTTCTCTAGCTAAATCAGTATTTAATACCTTGCCACCTTCAGCATCTTTTATAAGGCTGTATTTCTTAACTAAATTTGGGTAATCATTAACTCTTAGGCTTTCAAGGGCTTGACCAACTTCATCAAGTTTAGATGGGGCTGCTTTGGCGGCAGTTTTGGGAATTGACCTTAGTAATGCTGGCAATCCAGTAAGTGCTAAACCAGCACTTGCCAAGTCACCATAGTTTTGACCTTGCATATAAGCAACATCTTGTGGATTTAATACAGATAAATTTTCTTTTGGTGGTAATCCGCTTGCTCCAGTTAAAAAACCGCTAACAGCACCTTCTTGTCTTGGTCTGTTGTTAATTTGAGGGTAACCTACATAGGCTCTCTCTTGCGGATTTTCAGCTTCTTTTAACTTTAGAAGTTCTGCAAGCGTGGCCATTATTTGACCTCTTTATCCAAGTCTTTAAGTTTGTTAGCGATAGCTGCTCTACGCTCTAATCGTAAACGCTGATTCTTTTCTAGCGTTGATTCATGCTCTTTGCGTAGCATGGCATCTTCTTTTTTGTACTTACGGCTCATTGGTGTCATTATGCAACCTCTTTGTCTAAGTCTTTTACTTTATCGGCAATCATTGATCTACGGTTCATGCGGTCTTGTTGTAACTTGCGTAGGCTACTTGGCTTGCCAGCACTATTTGTAGGGTGTAATACTTGTGGCTCTTTGCCGTGCTTGGCTTTGTAGTTACTGTCTTTGCGTTCATAGTCAGCCATTACATATCCTTCATTTTTTCAGCAATAACATCTCTGCGTGGCTTGGCAGTCTTAGCAGCATCTTTAAAGTCTTGGGCAGATGGTCTGCCTTCAGCACCTTTTTTAGCCATCTTTTCGCCTGATCCTGCCTTAATCCTAGCTCTTTTTTCGTGAATATTTTTGTATAGTCCGTCACTCATTTTCTTCTCTCTTGCCTAAATAACGGCCATAGGCTTCTTCAAGAGTAGCTTTGCGAGAACCTTTGGCATTATCACGCTCAACATTCAATGCAATAGCAAGTGCCTGTTTTTTTGGCTTGCCAGCTTTCATCTCGGCTTTGATGTTCTTGCCGACTGATTCTTTACTTCCGCTTTTGTCAAGTGGCATGATGTGTCCTTATTTAAGGTTGACTAGCTTGTAGGTTGTTGAGTTGATTAGGTCTGCAATCTCATCAATGATGTTTTGCAACTCTGAATCCTGTGGCAAGTCTTTGCGAGCATCTTCAACAAATAGTTGCAATGACTTTAGGTATTGAATTGGGTCTTTAGGTTGGTGGTAAACAGAAGGAAATTTAGTAATCTTGCCGTATTTACCCATGTAAGATTCAACAAAGCTATCTGTCAATTCCACGATGCCATCATAGTATTCACCAAGGGCGATGTGTTTAGCGTAGCTATCTGTTGACCAATGGAAAAGGTGCGTATTGGTAGCAGAATGAAGCATGGTTACGGCAAATAAAGCACAGTTTTCCATATAAATCCCTAAAAAAGTGGGTACTTGCTTTTATATGTCACCACTTCTAGTTTGTGGTAGCTTTCCCCAAATATCACTTCTTGCATGGGTCAATTATCGCCTATTCCTTTTTTCATGGCAACCTAAACATAACCATTTTTGATTAAGCCCTTGGTTGTAAGGTACATACTTTCCGAACTCTTTTGGCTTTCTTAATCTACAGTTAGTACATTCTTGTAGGGTTCTATCCCTGTTGTTCTTGTCGTGGTTCATTTATCTCATCAATTATTACAGTTACTTTACCGCCTTTAAGTATTTTGCCACGCTCAACCACCAAAAGGTTGATTTGGAAATCATCGTCATAAATACCAGCGTCTTGAAGTGAATCTTCAACAATTTTGATAATGTTACTAATATCTCGCTTTCTGCGATCAGGTGGATATACCCAAATTTGCAACGAAATGGGGCTAGAACCAAATTTTCTAGCTTGTTGGTCTATTACTATGTCCTGTACCTTGATTTTGTAATCTACGGCCTTTTTATTGGGGAATCGCCTACCTCTTGCATTGATGTACATATGGTTGACGCTTGGTGGGTAAGGTAAATCAAGTGTTAGCAAGTAAGTTCTCCGTCATTTCAAGCAAATCTTCTTCAGTTATATCGTACTCTGATTCAAAACGCTTACGGCCCATGCCATGTATGGAAGTGTTTGATCCACGATGGTGATAGGGACATAAAGGAATCACAGGAGCATCGCTTCTTTTGCCAGCCCGTCTTATGTGGTGCAACTCTGCTGGCGTACCTTCATTGCCTTGATGCCTACATAGTGAGCAACCTAGTTCAGCAACTTTGCGGTAATGCTCTTTTTCAGCTTTTGTTGGCATTATCTACGCTGGCTTGCTCTAACTTTTCAGCAGATTCAGCAATATCTACGGCAATCTCCATCATTACCAAAGCATTGTTATTTTTAAGAGCATCATCGTATTCACGAATTAATGTCTTTAGGATAAGGAATTCTTCTGTTAGGGTAATCATAATGTAAGTCTTTCTATTTGTCGGTTATTAGCACTTTCAGTTTGGTATGCCTGAAAACGCATCTTAGCTGCTTCTAGTTGCCACTTTAGTTTTTCTGCATCCTCTGTTGCTTTACCTATTGCTTCAGCTAAGTTTTGATATTCTTGGCTTGCATAGGCTTCACGCTCTTGACCGCCAAGGCTTTGCTCATTAGATTTCTTCATCATAATGGCTTTAAGGCTAGATTTGTAGGTTTCTAGCTGGGCTAACTGGCCCTTTGCTTTAGCGTAATCAGGTGCGTGTGTGTAAATGAAGTTAATTGCTTCATGTGGGTCGTATTCATTCATCGCCAGTCTTTTCCTTTTCCTGTGTTGCCTTTGATGTATTGGTCTTGTATATCTCGCATGACTGATGGGCGTCTACTACCAAGTTCATAAGTCGAGATAATTCTTCGAAACTCTTGCAAACCTTTTTCTTTTCTAAGTTTGATCCAGTATCGGACTTCACATTGGTGTCTGTAGGTTTCATCGGTCATGCCATCGCTTTCTTAGCCATAACAAGTAGGCATTTTTCTTTTAATTGATAATATGTAAGGCCCATACTGTGAACGCCAAGTTCAGCAGCTTTCGCAACAATGCCAGCTTCTGTGGCCATCCAAGATTTATCTTCTTTGACCTTGACTGTCATGTCTAGCTCATCTTCCCAACGGCCTTGATTAAGCCAAGTGGCTGGGTGTGGGATGTATTCAGTTTCGGTGTTTTTGATCTTCCAATACTCAAGGTGATTGGGTAAGGCTTCTAAAGCATCAGATTGTTCTTGTGGGGTCATTTTTGACCATGACTTTTCTGCTACTCGTTTAGATATTTTGCGTGGGTACAAAGACCAAAACTCATTGAATGTTGGCATTTTCAAACCCACTTATAAAACCAGCTTGAAAAGAATCAAAGGCGTCTTGCATGGCAACATAAAAATACTCGCCATCATCTTTTATGGAAAAGTTGTGGAATTTCTTTTTCCAATAAAGCCTGATGTAGGCTTCAAACTGCTCTCTAATAAATTCTTCTGTAATCATTTTTTTCTCACTTAAGTAGTTAAGTGTGGACAGTATACTTAAGTTTGCTTAAGTTTGTAAAGTATTTAATAGATATTTTTCTGATCTGTACCAAAACTCACACTCAATAAGATTTTTAAGTTTTTGGCTTTTGCAATACTCGTAAGTTGCAACCAAGTTGAGGTCGTTCCAGTTATCTAGTGTTTTTGGTAGTAATTCGTTACTGTCTATTTCTTCTATATATATATTATTCATATATTTCCTTTTTGGTGAACGCACCTAGCCCTTTCCTAGATGCCTTCAATAGTTCTTCCTTTTCGGAGCCACTACACCCGTCAGTCATTCGTTGAATAGGCACTAACTTCGCCACCTATATTTGAGCTTTTGCATCAACTTTCCCCCAGTTGCTCTTGTATCTTAATCGCTGGTGTCGGTTCCCGCCCAATTAAGACCAAGCAGAAATAGAAAAACCCCTTTGGGTTGCTCTAAGGTGAAGTTGCTTAATAAATGGACTTGTAAACATTTAGTAAACACTCAGAACAACCCAAAAGGGTCTTGGTTACCAGTCTAGTTATCCGCAGACTTCACTCCGCTTGATGCCATTATATACGATTAATCCAGTTCAGGCCAAATAATTTTGTAGTTGTTAGGAAACAACGCTTTTCTAGTAATTAAACCGTGGCTTTCTTTTTCAAGCGTAGCTGCCAAAATCACCATCTTATCCATTGGAATCTCACCGTTTTGCCACATAGATACTGCTGGCACAGATACCCCAACCATCTTGGATATACGGGTTGGCCCACCTAAAAGTTTAATTATTGCTGTTGAGTTCATATATAAGCTATCTTAACTTATTTACAAAATAATTGCAAATAGTTGTTGACATAGTGCTTAAGGTGGCTTAATATTCTTTTACGGCAATAAGTCGTGATAACAGAAAAGGATGCTCTTATGAGTGAAATAGAAACGCAACAGCAAGACTTCAACAGCTTCCAAGAACACTTGGAACGCATCTTTAAAGACCTAGAAGA
>ERZ869925.531-NODE-531-length-26970-cov-38.551848_pt1 | contig 26970 bp, 40 predicted proteins | sample MGYA00579311_ERZ869925 | MGnify/ENA primary metagenome ERZ869925 (study PRJEB32216, sample SAMN09231817) | wastewater metagenome | place: USA: Maryland | collected 2016-07-30 | study: EMG produced TPA metagenomics assembly of the PRJNA472060 data set (Reclaimed...
TTGCGCTGCCAGGGCTTGATCCCCGGCCCGGCGGCCTGACCGCTGCGCCATAGACTCTATTTACGATTCAGAACTAACATTCGCCTATCAAATCGGCTGTGATTACTAGACGTGATAAGAACTGGTATCATCAGGTGCTAATTCACACTAGCCGGTGGTCGCTTTTGCTGCTTGGCGCGCCGCATAGCTTCGACTTGCTCTAAATCCAACTGTCGAAAGCGCTTCATATCTTCACGGGTCTCCAGTTCGGCCAGCCGACTTGCTAACCCTCTGCGCATATGGGACATCGCTTCCATATATACACGGGCGTGGACGTAGGGCTTCAAAAACTTCTCGCCGAACCAAGTCAGCCAATCATTGTATTGGCGGACTTTTTGGAGTTCATCGCTGCCGGCAGCCGCTTCGGCTTGCACCATATCATGGGTTTTATGCCACGACCACTCATCACCCTTCGGGTTAACTGGCGTCAGCGCCTTTAACTGTTTACGCAGTTCGATGTTTTCTCGCTTGCATTCTAATAGCTCTTCTTGGAGCGCTATCTGACGCAACATCATTGCGAGGATTAATTTAGGGGAAGCGATAATTATTTTAAACATGATGACCTCACTCGTTTTCCTTGTCGCGGTAGCAAAGAATCCATTCGACCACTAACGGAGGAAAACAGTCCGGAGCATCTAGCATTTCGAGGATTTCTTGACGGCGAAATAATTCTTCCTGGGTCCATTCGTTTTCTACCGCTTGCTCGTAAATTTCGATCAGTTCGAGCGCCTTCGTATGCCCTGTATCCTGATAGATTTCTCTTGCAAATTTGATTGTAACTCGGTTCAGACGTTGAAATCGCTCCATATTTTCTCGGCGCTCTGGAAGTAACGGGCGATTTTTGTCGCGCCCACGATAACGTAAGTAGTTTGGCACATTATCCATCAGCCTCTCCTCGTTATGTTCGCTTACCTTCGACTGTTCGATTCAATCGAACAGTTCATCACTTGCCCCTCACCACTTCCCACAGCCACCGCACCAGCGCCGCGATGCCGTCTAAAAACTTGCTTGGATCCGTGTACCGCTTGCGAGTTTTGCGCTTATGCAAAGGTCATTGCCTATTCTGTCGAAAACCGGGTTTACGGTAATAGCACAGATTTAATTATTAACATGTTTCCTTAATATCCCGCCATAGAACATGGGTTGGAATATCGTGAAAAATTGGTTTGACAAACTTAACACGTGCCGTTACGCCGGTAAACCATCCGGCTCATATGTCAACAGATCCCCGGGTTGGCATTCAAAGTATTTACAAAACGAGTCCAGCATTTCCTTGCGGTATGAAACAATTTCACCACTGGCCCATTTGCTGACAGCGGCACGAGTCATGCCGGTGGCTTCCGCAATTTCGGCATATGTAATGCGCCGCCCAAGTTGCCGCTCTTTGCGCTGCACCATCTCTAGAAACTTTAGTTTCACGGTCATTCTCCTGCTCACTTTCCTTATAGGGTACGCTTTTTCGTTTACTCTGTCAATGTCCGGTTATAGTTCACAAACTTTTCGTTTCTTTAGTCAACAATTCGTTGACAATGCAAACGGTCTATGCTAAACTGATTGCAGATGAGAGAGAAGTTACCACTACGCAAAACATATTGCACTAGAAAAGGCGTTTCACATGTCAACAAGCATTAAGGAGAAACCATCATGTAACCCGGCTGAAAACAGCCAACCGCTTCCGCTGCCCGCCGACGTCCCAACCACCTGCCGCTGCTGTGGCGGGCAGCTCGACATTAAATGGCAGTTGAACGGTAAGCCCAATAAAGCCGGTTATTGGATTTTGACCTGTTGGAACAAAACCTGCGGCATCTATGGCATTACCCGTTCGGCACCGACCTATCTCACATTTGACCTCGCCCCCTATCTTGAAACGGAGCAATCCTCATGACCGCAGCGCCCCTGTTAAAAGTCGCAGAAGCCGTTGATCGTGACGACTTCGGCTACTTCCTTGAAAACGATCCCGAACTGCAAATTGCCTACGCCGCCTGCATGAAAGCTGCTGGCATCGAATGGACCGACGAAGAGCTGGCCGAATGCACCTACCGCGCCAAGTACGGCGAACAAATTGACGACCTCATGCAGCACTGGCGACAGAAGCAAGCTTTGCTTAATCCCGCCGATCCGGAGCACCAGCGCGCCGTCGCCGTCCATGCGGCTGTTGCCAAGTGGAAGCGCAGCCAGGTCGAGATTGCCAGCCAATCGGCGAAACCTTACTACCGCCGCCGTTAGTCCGACACTTATATAAGGAACGATCATGACAACAAAAGATGACAAACTCGTGAAGAAAGCCCAATCGATGACCACCGGCGTCACCGCTTCAAAGCTGGAACTCGGCGCATCCCTCGACATTCACGGCCATTCGGTGAAGATCACCCACACCGACGCCGCCCAAACGCTGGTGCAGTACGCCAATCTGGCCCGCCGCACCTTCGACACCCACAGCCTCAACAGCTTCCTTGAGCTGGGCACCTTCCCTGTCGGCACCGCCTTCGAGCGTCCGACGGCCACCGCCGAACGGGCCGTTATTGAAGCGGTCACCGGCGACTGCTGCTACCAGGTGCGGATCACTGCCGGATCAGACATGCCGACCCATGATACCTTCACATACTTTGACTTCATTGGCTGGCACAGAGGCAATACCGCCGTTAATCTGCAAGCCCTCTTGGATGAAGCCGCTGCCGACGAAGCCAACCCCTTCGAAACCGAGTTGCAGCAGCGCGTCCAGCAGCTCGAAGCCACGCCGGAGGCCCTCAAGTTCGGCGAAGCGAGGATTACCGATCTCCGCGCCAAGTTGGAAGCCGCTAACAAAGCTCTCGAAGAAGCCGAGATCAACGGGCAGACCCGGATCAACGCCTTGCAGCGCGAAGTCGGCGAACTCAAGGCCGATCTGCTCCGGCAGCATGACGCGCACACCACTGAACTGCTGGCGAAGAATGCCGAGATCGACCGTCTCGAAGCCAAAGCGGCCATTCTGTCGCCGGTCTGCAAAGAATATTGCGTTAAACATGAAATCTCCGAGTCTGAGTTGAACAAGATGGCGCGTGAAGGCTGGCAGATTCAGCACATGCAGTTCGTGCTCACCGATCAACTCCATATTGTCTTCGTCCGTGACCTACCGGCATCCCCTGCTCCCAAAGTCGTCGCCACTGACGCGGCCATCTACAGCATGAACTATCTCAACACTGCCGTTGGCCGCCCGCCCGTGCAGCAGCCTCCGATGCCCGCCGGACAGACGGTCATCCTCAATCAGCCGGTCTCGCGTCCGCTGACCAACAACGTCTCGCGCATCCCCGGCGAAACCAAAAAGATCCCGACGCTGGCCGATCTGGAGTCACAGAAACAGCGTCACGCCGATGAGATCAACGAGATTTTCTCGCGCGGCCAATCCCGGCAGGAAGCCCTGCGCCGCCAGTTCGCCAGCCAAACCAGCCCATTCCAAACAGGAGGTTAATCATGGATCAGTATTACGGTAAAGAGGAAGATGTCGAAACGCCGGAGATGCAGTTGGATAACCTGCGCGCGCAGGAAGGCGCAACCCGGGCAGTCGATGTCTGGGCACAGGAAACGCTGGTCGGCATCTATGACAAAACGCTGGAGATGTGGAACGCAGCCGCCGATCGTGGCGACGCCGAAACCCAGAACGGCCTCACCGAGCTGTACAAGGGTGCCGAGCACATGCAGCAAAACCTCATCCACACCAACGCCGCCATGAAGTCGGTGCTGGAAGCGGCGCAGGCCCTCGCCAAGCAGAAGCAGGAGATCGAGACCGAGCTGACTACGCTGGTGAAAGCGGTTGAGGAAGCCGACATGAGCAATCCGCACATCGAAGCGATGGCCGAGATGATGGAAACCGACATCTATGAAATGATCTCGTATAACGAAGAATACTACGATCCCAGCGAAGACGTTTACGACAACGCCATCAGCGAAATGTTGAAGGTCATCCGGCAGTCGGCTCCTAAGACCACGCACGCGGTCGCCGATCGGCTGTTCAATACCCTGCTCGGCGATTACGAGATGAATGACATCCAGCGCGGGCTTCTTATCAGCCTGGTCAACACCATCACCCTGGATGATAAAAACTCATGACCAGTCGCTTCACCGGCCTCGCTGCCACCCAACGCGGACGCACCGGCCAGGTCGCTAAGGCCTTCAAAGGTCTCGCCGCCGACATGAAGCGCCGACAGACCATCGAGTCACCGGATTGTGACGAGCCGCAGGCGCTCGACGCCGCCAAGCGGGTGATCGTCGCCTTGCAGCAGCAGCTGGCGGATGCCGAGACCTTGATCGACGAGATGCGTGCCGCGGCCAACAGTGACGCACCGGCAGCCACCGCCGACACCGTCCATCTCTGGAACACGGCCCGCGTCGCCCGTGAATCACACGTTGCCGTCTGCACCATCTGTCGCAACGTGGATCTGCTCGGCGGCATCCGTGTCGGCAAAGACTGGCTGTTTCCGGTCGGCACCACCTACGGGCGCAAGCGGAAGGCCAAATAAAGCAAAGGGCGACGGTTGCACTAACAGCCGTCGCCCCTCACGTGTCTCTATCGGAAAAATGAACACTTAGAGGATATAACAATGCTCACTGAAAAGCAAATTAGCGAACTTCAAAAGCCGTTTACGCTGGCGGAACACGGCTTCTTTCAGAAATCGCCCTACATTTTGAAATCGGCCATTCGCGCCCGTCTCAACCGCGTCATCCCCGGCTGGCATCTGCTGCCGCCGGAACTGATCGCCCATGATGAAAATGTGGTTGTTATGCGCGGCGGTATCCAGATCGGCGACATCAAGCGTTACGCGGTCGGCACCGGCATTGTCCTGCGTGCCAACAGTGACGGCGTGGCCTTCGACGGAGCCAAGTTGGCCGGAATGGTTTCCAAGGCTTATAAGCAGGCTGCCTCCGATATTCTGCCGCGTGCCGCTGTGGAATTCGGCATTGGCGAGTATCTAAAGGATAAGCCACGCAGCATCACTCAGGATAACTTCGCCCCATGGCTGGCAAAGCTGACCGCTGTCCCTGTCGATCCCAACACCTGGACGATTGAAACCATCCGTGAATGGGGCAACAAGTGGCGTGCTCGGGGCCTCAACGATAACCAGTTGTTCAAGGCACTCAACATCACCGACAAATGGAGCAACTTCAAGGGCACTGTCGCCGAAGCCGATAAGGCTGTGGAAGCCTTCATTGCCATCAGCGCGCTGGATGCCCCGGCCACCCCCAAAGCCGGAGCCGCCTCGACCGCCGCGCCGACCCGGCTGATCGACTGCCCGACGCACCTACTCGAAACCGGCGACGTGATTATCCAGACCTACAAGACTGCTGGCAGCGGTCCGGCGACCGTCAAGCTCGAAGTGCTGGAGCAGTGGGGCAAGATGGGCAGCGGCTACAAGTTGAAACTGAAGAACCTCGACACTGAAAAAGAGGAGCGTGTGCATTGGGCTGGTGCGCTCCAGACTTTGTGCGACGGCCCCAAGGTGAAGATTTTCGCCGCCGATCCGGACGCCTGTGTCGCGCCGCGTGGCAGCGGGCATCCGGTCTGGAACCGCCAGATCGCCGCGCCGGTTTAGTCAGTTTAGTCAGAAGGGAAATTCATATGGAAGCGACGACAAACCTAAAACTTAAGCCGAAACAGGCTTACCGGGTCAAACCGCGTGTATGCGCCGGTTTACAACCTGCGACGGTTATAAGCCCGATTTCAACGGAGATTGAGCATAAAGAGGAGGTTGAAGATGGTTACACAAATTCATTCAGCAATACTAGACATTATGGCAATTGCTAACGGGATGACTGGGGATCATACACCGTCAAACATTGCCAATATTGCGCTTGATAAATTTACGAAAGTCGCAGACGAAGCCGAAGCCATGCGGGCTAAAGCCAGAGAGCTTTCAACAATCGAAACTGAATTATATGAGACGCTCAATAACAGTGCGAAACCGTTTGATCGGCGCACTAAGGCATGGCGAGATCACGATCAAGCGCGTAAAGAATCCAATATTGCCTGGATGGATTTTAACAATGCTCTACGAAACATCGGCCTAAGCGTATTGGATGGAGATCGCGAGATCAAATCCGGTCAAAGACAACCGACTGCCTAGAACCAAGTTCCCTAACCTCATTTCCGAAGCGGGCCGGCAGAAGTTACGACCTTCCACCGGCCCTGGATCATCTGGAGACGATCTCATGCAGACTCTACCGTATGTTTTGAACCCCGACGACTCGGCCAAAGTGACCGAGATCGCCACCGCCATCAATGCGCTCATGGAGCCGCTCAACCGGCAGGTGGTCAGCCGCTACGGCATGGATATTTTTCAGAATATCGAGCCGACCTTTACGCTGGCCTCCGACTTCACATACATTTTGTACCACTTCCCCGGCGTCATGGACTATGTGCATGACTTTATCGCGGACGACGACCGCATGACCGCCTTTGAGAACGAAGTGGCCTTACGCGTCCATCTGCACAGCACCCGCAGCCGTGTCCCTGCCGAAATCTTAGCGATCAAGGAGTCCTGACATGTCGCGCATCGGCACCCGCAACGGTAAACGCTTCCGCCGCGCCCGCCGTCGTGGCCGCATGACTCCGGCAGAGGCGCAAAAGCTGAGCACTCGCACCCGGCATCAAGGATGGCTCATCACGAAGAGTATCACCCGCTTTCATCGTCAAGAATGGTATTGGGAGGACTGACCATGCGACGCTTTGAATACAGAGTGTACCCATTTGGTTACCAAATACCAGAAGTGACGCCCAAAACATTAGCCCACATTAAGCGTGGGACAAAAGTTGTTGCCGCCGAAGATATTCTTTCGCGCAAAGAAGTAATTGTTACTAAAGGGACGGTCGGAACAATTGAATCGCGAGGTCCATTAGCCCTAAATGTCAAGTTCGTCAATCACCCTCATCAGATTCTTTGTCTGTGGGATATGGTTGCGCAAATGGACAACCCGGTTCAGCCGACATTGTTTGACTGGGACGAACAATGAAGCGCATCAAAGCCAAAACCACTTGCCGTGTCGAGGGGTGTAACAACCCCCGGCATCAATATCCCAACAGCGGATTAGCGATTTACTGCGACCAGCATCTTTACCTGAAGTCGAAATGGCGCAAAGGCGAGGATGTTTTGACCGGCCCCATGCGTGACGTGCTGCATTACCTGCTCGACAGTAAAAACGCCGGGTATCCGTTTCAGGCATTGGGCTATCCAGAAGTACGGACACGCACGCTCAACAGCCTCTTTAACCGGGACTGGATCAATTGGAGTGACGGCATTGACGGTGTTGTGAAATACGCCATCACACCGCGTGGCGAGGAAAAGCTCGCCTACTACGAATCCATGATCAACCGGCCCGATGGCGTGTGTCCGCGCTGTGGTGTAGCAGCACGTCACGTCCGCTCCAGTGGTGCCCAGGATGCCTATTGTTTGGACTGTCTGCATCTGCGCAGCGCCGAGAAGCGTGCCCGTGGCGGCGATCTAGGCAACATCCACCGACCCTGCTCACGCTGCCGCAAACGTGCCCGGCATCAATATCCCAACGGCAGATACAGCACCTACTGCAAACACTGCGAGACGGTCAGACGTCGCCGCAATGCCCGCAAAGAACGCCGTAGTCTGCTGAAACGAGTTCAGGCTGGCGGGCCAGTGCCGATGTGCCAGATCTGCAAGCAGCGTCCGCGCCGGGTATTTCCGAATTCCATTTCGAACTATTGCGAGTCCTGCATTCCGATCTACATGCGGAAGTGGAAACTGAAACGTGCTTTATCGGCTTATTTACCCTATTTAGGAAAATGACTATGCAAAACGTTTTGCATAACACGGAAATCGAACTCGACGTGCCGGAAAAGCGCTGCCTCAAGTGCGGCGAATACTGGCCGGAGACTGATGAATTCTTTCCGCGGCTGCCCAACGGACACCTTCACGGTCCTTGCAAAGCCTGCATAGATGAACGTCGGCGCGAGGTGGCAGCCACCAAACCCTGTGTGATACCCGGCTGTACCAACCCGCGCTATCACTGGCGCTATGCACGCTGCTGGGAACACCGGGCTTATCTCCAGGTGAATCCCCATCCGCGCGGCTATAAAAGGAAGGAGGCTGTCAGATGACCCTTAGACGCTGGTGGAATGCCGATCCCCATGCCGAACTAGACTTTGAAATCGACGGGTTTAAATGCACGGCTCGGTTCAGTGGCCACTACTACAACCAAGGTGATGCTGACCGGCATTGGGCTTGCTACGGGATTCAGTGGCACGTAGAAAGTTGTCCCGAAAACGTTTCCGAATCGGTATCTAAGCAAGCCTGGAAGAAAGCCAAGTTGATTGCCGTAACGCTTCAGCGCGACTTCCCGCCGCATCAGGTCTATGAAGATCATTCGGCATGGCCGTCGATAAATCCTCGATATGAGGAGGCTCAGCCGTGATCACCTACCAGCTCCGGATGCCGATCTGCAAGCGCTGTGGCAAGCTGCACACGCACTTCCTTGAATATGCCTACAGTGCCTTATGCCCCACCTGTCACGATCAGTGGATCGTTGAAACGTTCGTGATGTCGCCTGCCGGTCAGAAAATGTCTGATCGGCAGGCACTAGACTTTCTCCAGCAGCGCAGGCCGGAACTGTTCGCACACGGCACGCTGCCGGATTATTTATCGATCGCAAGAAGTCATGCAAAGGATATTGCACATGAGTAATTCGCCGATGACCATCATCCGGCCACGCGGCCACCAGCAGCAGCGCCTTGAAGCCAACACCGGCCTCGACCACTACACCGTTGACGGCGACGTCACAGCGGCAGTGAGCAATTCGCCGATGGGCTTGATTAAGGTGTGGACGTTCCGTTATGCCGACATTTGCGAAACCGTTGTCCGGACGCATATGCTCAAGGAAACCATCGGCAAGCGCGGCCTGACACTCAAGGAAGCGCTCGACTATCTCGCCCGTGTTCCCTGTGCCGTGCCACAGGATCAGGTTGAAATCGAGGTGATTTGATAATGCCCGTTAATGTCTCCTTCGCCCTGACCAAACCGCAGATCCTCGCGCGCACCAAATTCGTCACCCGGCGCAGCGGCAAGCGCCAGTACCACGCCGGGCAGTTGATCAACGCCGTCGATCGCGTCATGGGTTTCAAGAAGGGCGAACATCCGGTTAAGCTGGCCCTGCTCCGCGTCGTCTCGTCCCGCTGGGAGCCGCTCGACGTCATCACCCATGAGGAATGTATCCTCGAAGGCTTCCCTGATTACGGGCCGCAGGGATTTATCGCCATGTACTGCCGAGCCAACAAGGTGAAGCCGGATAGTCTAGTGCAGCGAATTGAGTTTGAGTACGTCGAGGAGTCATTCTGATGGCCGACCGCTACTACATCTATTACATCCACAAAGACGGCGACGGCATGGTCTTAACCGGATACAACCCTTATCGCTTCACGCACCATCACGACTTATACGCCTGGAAGATGCCACTGCTATTCCCGACGCTGGAACAGGTCGAGACGTTCTACGAGATAATGCACGACCCGCTGCCGGATGGCCTACTGGATAATGCCAAAGAGCCGCTGAACATTGGCCGGTGGCTCGGCATGACCCCGGCCAAGCGTAACGAACATCCCGATGCTTATGAATGGGAGACGTGGAAGCCGGGTGATCGGTGAGGTTGTGAAATACATAATTTTCAACATAATTTACGCCGATTTTTTGACAGGAGCCGATCAAAACCGCAACCTTCCGCCGGATAATACGTTATAGAGTCATCGAATGCGCGTTCTAAGAGGAGGTTTATATGCGGTCATGGATCCGTCCTGTAGTTTTTGGATGTTCGGCAGTCGGTTTTGTTTTGGCGGCCATAGGTGCCATGTCTGGTATTTCTTCTATCCTTTCGATTAATCAACAGGTTCTCACCATCAACGCCCATCCCGACATTGCCTCAACATATCTCTTTATTGGGATTGCGTTTGTTCTCTTGCTAGTCGTTGCTGTTTTGGATCGGATTGACTCGTGGCTAAATTGGTACTAGCCAGATCGTGACCTTTTAACACGATTCCTCTCTCAAATATCACGATCTGGCAGAATCAAAAACGCCTACTTCATCAGTAGGCGTTTTCTTATGCGGTTTTTCCATCAGCCCTAGGGGAGTGCGCCCCGACACAATTTCTAATCGTTATGCTATTAGGCTGATCTAAGGCCACCGACCGCAGACCTAAATATATTGAAGTTAATCGGCTCTTCCCGAACACCGCAACGGTTTCCCTGAAGCTGGGAGCCACTCGTTTTAGAGTCTCAAACGCTCGATCACAAAAAATGTGTTTGGCTTCGTAGATGTTAATGTGCTCAGGGGTGACATTTGTCATGTACCTCAAAGGTATGGTACCGCATCGTCACCCTTACGCACCGCCAGCAGTGATGGCAATATCTGCTGATTACCCTGTATTTGTCACGCGGACGACTGCCCGTTCACTTCCGCGCTATGCCCGCACAGGCATGGAGCCTGCCGAGCGCCAAATAAATGAATTGATGTTTGCGTTCAGGGGCGGATGTGTTATTACCGCCCTTTCGCGCTGGCCTTATCCGATGGCCTAACGTTCCCCGAAACTGACTAGGTATTCGGGATCACCCGCTGGCAGTGTCACTCAGGAGGTGATGCGTCTGAGAGAAATCTTAGCACAAATTTTTCACGGATGCAACCATCCGGTTACACTATGCAAAACGCTTTGCACAACACGTTATTTCTCCTACACCGGCACTTCACGTGGCTGCACCGTGACACTCGTCCCGGCAGCCTGGCCGATCCACGCCATACCCGCGATGACCAGCTCTAACCCCTGCGCCAGTGCCTTACACTGCGCCTCGGTGCCGGTCATCTCGAAGCCGAACGCCCAGCGCTTGAGCACCTCCGGCGTGGTCGTGGCCGGTGGTGGCAGCGTTTCCTGTGGCGGAGGCACGTCGACCGGCGCGGGTGCGGGATCGGGTACATTCTCCCACTTCCAGCCGGTGGATTGAATCCAGCCGTTGCCCTTGTCGCTTTCCATCCACCACCAGTTGACCATCGAGTTATCGGCCAGCTTCTCCGGCGTGGGACGCTGGTCGTACACGGTACACACCGCACCTTCCACCAGATCGCCATCGTCGTGATAGCGTGTGCTCGGCCCGCTGCGGATGTTGCGGAACTTGCGGCAGATGACTTTGCGGCCGGGGCCGGAGTCGGTCGGCTTGGATACGGATTGCGCCAATACGGTGACAGGAACGCTCAATTTGCCCTCGCTTTTCAGTGCGATCATAGTGATCTGAAATGGCCGGTCGGTCTCGGTATCGTAGGCTTGCCAGCGCTCGGTGTGGCCGTAGCCGAAGGTCGTCACGCCTTTGACAATCCCGGCTTCCACATACGGGCGCAGCGGCCCATCGACCGCGATCTGGACACCGTGCCAGCGGGCATACTTATCCCCGCCCCAGCCGCGCCCCTTGTAGCCGTTCAGCACATCGCCGGGATATTCGGTGTCTAAGCCAAATTCGGTTATGTACACATCGGGACACCTTATGCCAAGGATATTGCATCTGCCAACCAATCCGGCCAGCGTATCGATATAGCCATCAGGTGCATAATTATGAAGCCCGATGCTCACCCGCTCCGGATGCCTGGCCGCTTCCAGCAGCAGCGGATCATACAGGTCTTCCGGCGCATCCACGAACTTGGGAGCCGGTGCCCACTGCCCGCCCTTGACGAACGGATTGCGATCCGCCCAATTCGGCAGGCACAGCCGCGGCGGTTTCGGCAGCGTGGCGGCGTGCTGCATCCCGCGTACACACCAACCGACAAGTTTTTCTTGTGCGTTCAGGCTGGTGAAGGCGCTCGGCTCATTCAGCAGCGACAGGATCATATTGCCCTGCCCCAGATCGACGAACTTCTCGACATAACCTTCGGCGCTGGCAATCTCTGGCCGCGTGTCGCCGGGGCCGGACGGTTGCAGGAAGAACCCGCCGTCATCCGGATGCCACACCCGTGCAATGATCGTTGCATTCGGCAGATCGTGCGCTGCCTGTTGCAGTTTGGGTGTCTGCTCCGGCTTATCGACGATCAGCGTCATCGCCGCCGGGTCAAGCTGCCGGTGATATTCTAAAAAGCGGCCATAATCGCGGACATAGGGCAGATCGACGTTGGAGCCGAACAGCGATTGCGTCATTTAGCCGACGTCTGTGAAGGTGCTCGTGCCGATTGTGGGCACGGTTACGTTTTGCAAAGTGTTTGGCGTAATCGTCACCGTCCGCTGCTTCGCCAGTTCATCGGCGATCAGCTTGCTAATAATCGGTTGGGCGATTTCAAGGATGCTGTTATCAATCGGCGTAGGGGTCGTGTCGGCCAATTCCTTCGCCAGATCAAACCCGCGTGCCAGTGCTTTGTCCATCACATCGGCAGTCACCAAACCGGCCACCTTAAACGCCAGCACAATCAGCGCGATGATCAGCGCCAGTTCTTTGAGTGTTTCAAGAATTAAGGCAGTATTGTCGGCGGGCTGTTCAACCGGAGGCGTTACCGTCACCGGGGCGACAACTGCCGTCGCTTCCACCGTCGCCGCTTCGGTTGCATCCTGCGCCAGCGTGAAGCTGCTCACCGACAACAGACACACCATCAGCACCAGCACACTCACGCCCGAAATAATCTTACGCATCGTCATCTTAGACTCCTGTTCATCGGCTTCTCTTCGGACTCGTTTCCCTGCCTCTAAATACACCTGTGCCAGCCGGTCATCTTCGGCGGCCAGCTTCAGCAGCGCCTCGGCGGTCTTGCGGGACTGCATCGCCCGCCGTCCATGCTCCAGCACCAGCGCCGTCAGCTCATCGATGGTGAATTCCACACGCGCCCTTTCGCTAGGTTGCCGCAACCGGATTGGATACCGTCACCGTGACGGTTTGCGCTTCGCCGGTCGCCCGTCGGGCCGCGTTCAAGCCGGTTAAGACTTCATGCTCCGGCAGCCACCCGTACAGCGCCTCGGTATTCTCACGCAGCAGCCGCACCAGCAGCCAGCGCTTCTTGCGCCCCTGGATGACCTTCATCGTCTCGCCGCTTTCACGGATAATGACATCCGTCACACTGGCTTCGCTCAGCACCGGACGCCGGTATAAGCGCACCTTGCCGACCAGCGGCTTCACAAAATCCTCGTGCCATTCCGGATCAGTCACGTCCGGGAACGGATACCACTCCTGTGACAGCGTCAGTTCGGCGAACTTCTCGGCCATCTGCGTCACCAGCTCGGCGACCAGGGTCTTCATCCATTCCTTGTTGTCTTCTTGCAGCTTGCCCGGCAGATCGTCCAGTTTGCGTTCCACAATATCGAACCGTTCGCGCAGTTGGGTGTGGATCTCGGCAGCGTGCCGGTCCTGCGTCTGGCTCAGGACGCGGTAATTGTTCTCATCCTGCTTTTCTTTTTCGTCCAGCCGCTTCTGATAGGCCGCTTCGGCAGCGTCGGCCCGCTGTTTGAGCTGCTCATTGATGGTGATCTGGAGTTGCAGCATCTGGCCCGTTTGCTTGAGCGTATCCGTCACCGACATGCGCTCGGCGAATTCTGCCTCCGCTTCCTTCACCTTGGTTTCCGCTTCAGCCTCAATCGTTTTGGCGCTGGCGGCAATGGTTTTGGCATTGGCCTCAATCTTCTTGGCATTGGCTTCTATCTTCTTAGCATTGGCGCGAATCCAGATGCCGAATGCCGTCAGCAAGCCGCCGATACCAAACAGGATCGCTGCGACTGCTTCGTCTGAGACGTGAATGCCAGCTATGTCCATTTAGTCTGCCTTGCTCCGCTCATTTTCCATTGTGTCACTATAGCATAATACGAACATAAATTCTACCAGCACCATAACAAAACTATAAGCTGCTCGGCGGCGTATATACCCGGATATAGATGTACTCGTACGGGTTCGCGGTCGGGTTGGTGGTGGTCGCCTGCACCATCACCCGGGTGATGCCCTCGGCCACGGCGTTGAACTTGGCGCTGCCGAAGCGTCCATCGGCATCCACTGCCGACGAGCTGGCGACGTACGTTGCCACTGCCGCGTTTTCCACCGTCCAGGTCACCGCCGTCACCGACTCGTCATTGTTGATGCGGTCTAGATCGTTGATGAAGTCCACCGTCACAAAATCGGCTGAACCGGTGATCATGTCGAATACATTGCCCATCGTTGGCTCCTATACCTTGTACGGCAGTTTGCCCGCCGGTTGATAGCTGCGTTTACCGCGCGGCTTGTAATCGCCCTCGCCTGCCGGTTGGTAAGCCGGATGGCCCTGCGGCTTATATCCGTCGCTGCCGTCCGCCTGGAACGGATGCCGTACCCGCACGAACGGGATCACCTCGACATTGCCCGCCCCGCTGTTGGTTTCTACCGCCACCACCGACCCCGCGCCGCGTTGGGAGACCTGCCCGCTGCCGCTCATCACCACTGCCGAGGCGACCGCGCCGCCGCCGTACAGATCCAGATGCCCCGCGCCGACGTTGCTTTCACTGCTGCTGAGGCTGCCCGCCCCTTGCAGGCTGACTCGCCCGGCTCCGGTATTCACTTCCCCGGCGGTCAGATTGCCCGCGCCGGTCAGTGACGTGCTGACCTGTCCGGCTCCGGTGTTGACCTCGACACCGTTGATGCTGCCCGCGCCGTTTAAGGTGAGCTGACCTGCCCCCGTGTTGGTCTCGGTGCTGACGACGCTGCCCGCCCCATTGAGCGTCAGCCGTCCCGCGCCGGTATTCACTTCATTGGCAGTGACATCACCCGCGCCGTTAAGGGTGACTCGTCCGGCTCCAGCATTGACCTCGGACGCCGCCAGATTGCCTGCACCACTCAGCGACAGTTGGCCCGCGCCGGTATTCACCTCACGTGCCGTCAGGTCGCCTGCACCCGATAGTGCGCTGCCGAGCTGTCCCGCGCCGGTATTGACCTCGACGCTGTTGACATTACCTGCGCCGCTCAGCGACAGTTGCCCAGCACCGGTATTGGTTTCAGTGCTGACGACACTACCCGCCCCATTGAGGGTGAGCTGCGCTGCGCCAGTATTGACCTCAACGCCAGTAACGTTCCCTGCGCCATTGAGCGTGATTTGGCCCGCGCCGGTATTGACTTCGACGGCTGTTAAGCTGCCTGCACCGTTGAGGGTGACGCGTCCGGCTCCGGTGTTGACCTCGCTGGCAGTGACATTACCCGCGCCACTCAGCGAGAGCTGGCCCGCGCCCGTATTCACTTCGCTGGCTGCCAGATCGCCTGCACCCGTCAGTGCCGAATTAACCTGCCCCGCGCCGGTATTGACTTCGACGCTGACGACCGCGCCCGCCCCTGTGACCGGTGCGCCGGTGAAGGGGATCAGATCACTGATAGTGATGACATCAAGTGCATCGCCGGTTTGGTAACCGACCACATAATCAACGAGCGCCTGAAAATCGGCGATTGCCCATTCAGTGTCTACGGTCGGCGTCGTAACCAGACGATGGAAGTTGAGTAACAGCGTGCCGCCCGTGCGCAGCAATTTGTCGATATAGCCTTTGGCAACCGCCAGTGTGGTCGTATTAAAAATGCCGCGCCGGGTCAGATTGAGTGCTTCGTCAATCTCTGTGGACTGTACCCGGTCAACAATATTGCGCGCCGACAACATACCAATGCTGTCCAGCATGGCTACGATCGCGCTGTTATAGCCGCCTTCCGGATAGGCGTAATGCAAATATGCGCCGCGCCGTGTAAACCCGTTTCCGGTCAGCCAGTCGCGGTTACTCTCAACATCCGTTTGTGCGGCACCGATCAACAGCGTTGTGAGATCGGTTAACCCGTGGGTGCTTAAATCCCAATCCGCCGCATACAGCGTATTGAGATTGGCGGTCGTCATGTAGTTTGTCGTATCGATCTTTGAGCCAATGACGTAGACCGTACCGCGTAAACCTGCCCCGTTCAGATACGAATAGGCTTCGTTATATTGGCTATCCCATCCGTCATCGAAGGTGAACATGACCTGCGGACGCGCCAGCGTGCTGTATTCGAGTTTGTCAACATAGACATCTGCCGCGCCTGCCCCGGCGTTCGCCCTGATACGGAGCGTCGTCATCGTTGACGACCAGCTCGGGCTGCCGCTGCTGGTGAAGTCGCCGCGTTCGAGCAGGATGCGGTTCCAGCCTAAATGGTAGACCTGAACCGGATTGGCAAGGAAATAATCTGCGAATGCGTTTGCTGTCAGATAGATTGAGACACTGTATAGATTCGCAACATCCGTATCAGTCGGCACGTATACCCACAGGGCGAAAGTGGACGTCTGCGAGAAATTGACATTAATCGACCGGGTGGCGAAGTAGCCGCCGCCGGTGGGTGCTGTGAATTTAAACGACTTACTCCCATGTTGGAAGTAAGTGCTGTCCTGAATAACTGCCCCGCCTGCATCGCCGCCGGAAGTCCAATCCCCTATATTCTCAAAATCTTCGAGAAGCACCGGATCAGACATGAGGGTGCGCAGCGTTATGTCATAAGGAGAAGCCGCACCACGGTATAGATTAATATCGGGCATTTTAAGAACCCGTCAGGGTGTTGACCGTCGTGCCGGCCACATCGGGTGAGCCGGGGAGATAAGCCACCAGATAATGCCCATCGGCATATGGGCTGTACACAGCATAATTGCCGACAGGGTCGGATGTTTGCTGCTGGATAAACGCGTCGTCTGACGTGTGGATTAACTGCACGGTCGCCCCGCCAAGAGGTGATCCGCCGCTGTCTTTGGTGACACCCGTGAACTTTAGCCAACCGCCGCCGCCGGGAAACAGGGTTGCTTGTAGGTAAGGGTCATAGGCGCCGGGGTTAAAAACGGTTTGTAATGGCGAGTCGCCGCCCCGTAACCCACTGCGCGTCCAGCCGAGCGTGTATTCGTTCCCGTAAGCCCTGCTGACCTGTGGCACGTAGAACGGACGCGGCTGACGGTTCATCGGCGCGGCGTAAAGTGTCGTGTCAGGTTTTTTGAACGAGTCCATTTGAGAAGAAAAAACAATGAAGCTACTCATAGTTACTCATCCAAATTCACCCATATGTCCAAAGCGCTTGCGATGCTCAGAGTAAATAAAGCTAATGACGACGCCGGGGGGACGAGTAACCCTATGGGGAATGTCCAGATAATGCCAGATCCAACACCCGATGGCACATTTGGCGTAAGGCGGCGTAAATAGTTTGATGCGACAAGTGCAGGCGGTGCACCACTCCACGCAATTGCTACTTGGGTGTTCCCCGCTGGCCCGTTGTTATCGTCAGCTAAAACCGTTACAGGCGAAGTGGGTGTTATTCCGCGAATAGGTGCACGCGCCAGAACATAGATTTGGTTGCTCGAATTTCCCGCGATAGAGATCCCCAACTCAAATATGAGAGCAGGCACACCCGCAGCGGTTCGCAGCTCCCAACAGCACAATTGTGAGGCAACGTTCGTTGCTCTGACGGCTACAGAATATGATCCCACAGTAACCGCCTAACTATTCGTCTACTACACACCATACGTCAGCAGCCACGTTCGCAGTAATATTCCAGATGACGAGTGACGAACTCACCGGCACAATTAACCCGCGCGGGAATGTCCAGACGATGCCCGCGCCAATCGTTGCAGGCCCGTTCCAACGGCGTAAGAAGTTCGCTGGTACAGTGGGCGACGTTGCCCACGACAACGAAGCCACTGTATTACCTGCTGGCCCGTTGCCGTCTTCGGCCAGGAAGGTCACATTTACAGGCGTTACACCTTGCGCGGCGGGACGACCGAGACCGATGCTGGTTGCCGTACCCGTCGCCATAATGAAACCGATTTCCAGCACGACCGCGCGAACGCTTGCCGTTGTACGCAGTTCCCAACAGGCTTGCGTAATCGTTAGGTTCGTCGTGCGCTGTGCGAGTGAATAAATAGCCATAGTCTTTTCCTTTACCCCTTACGTCAGGCTGCTGGTAACCGAGTTGGCCGGGAAGCTGAACGGCGTGGCGCTGCTCAACACCTGGAGCGGCGTGGTCAGGTCGAACCAGCCCAGCGCATTACCGGCAGACACCGCGTCAAACATCACACAGTGACTGATCCATCCCCAGGCACCTGACGGCGTGGCGAAGGTTGCCAGTGTCGCATGGTTCTTCTTGTACGCATCACTGACCTGCGATCCGGCTGGATAGTTGGTGGTGTTGTTGGTCTGCCCGATGCGCGCGTAGTTGTTACCGCTGACTTCCGGCGCGGTTCCGGCTTCCAGTGCTGCCGTCTGCTCCGTCCAGGTCACCGTACCATCGACGACTGTGCCGCCGGTCGTGGTCGGCCAGGTCGGTTCCGATCCACCGCTCGTGCCGCCGGTGGTCGCCTTGTACAGCCGCCCATTGAAGGACGCCAGTGGAATGACATAATCATTCAGCGCGTACACGGTGGTCGCCGTCCACTTGCCCTTGTTGGGGGTGATCAACCCGTAGTAAATCGTTGCCGGAGCGCTGAAGGCCGTTGCGCCAAACAGCAAGTCCAGCAGCTTGCCTTCTGCGTAATCACACAATGAACCTGCCATTTGCTAATCCCCTTCCGCCTGATGCGAATTGATTATTGAGTGTTGAGTGCCGTGCGATTGAGCACGATCCGGGACCCGTCGGCTGATCCGTAATCCACCACATAGGCCTGTGGATCGAGGCCGATCACCGGGTAGCCCGGCCAGCAGCTCAGGATGTAATAGGCGACAATCGAGCCGGTGCGTGTCACCGGAGCCGGTGCGCCTTCGAAGTGGCTGAACGTCACCACCTGCCCCACCGGCAGCATTCCGGTGTCCGGCGTGGTCGTAAACGGATTGCATACCCTGCCCTGGGCGGATACCGGCATCAGTGCCAGCATCACCAGCAGAAGGAGGACGAGCAGCCCGAAAGTCTTGATCTTCATTCCAAACTCCTTATGAAGCTTCGGTAAAAATGCCGCGTGCCGTGCCAAAAAATAAGATCTTGCATTCGATCAACCCGTTGGAAGCCGACGAAACCACATCTGAAAGGTGCGACGAACTCACGCGCGTTTCGGCTGTTTTTGCCAGGGCTTTAAAGACCAGCGAATGATCCTGGTACAACCCTCCCGCGGCTGACGTGATGTAACTGGTGATGTCCAATGTTTCATCTACCGGCAGATTGCCAGCGGACGGGTTCCACGGGCCGCCCAGTTCTGCCGTGCGATCAATCCCGTCAATAAAGAGGCTGATGTCGCTCGGATATTGATCGTTCTCGTAGACACGGTAGCTGTAACTGAGTGCGGATGAATACGGCACACTGGGGACGGTGTAGATACCCACATCAGCCGTCGTATACAGGGGGCGAGTCTTGATACGCAGCCTGACGAGTACCACGTCCGTGAACATATCCGGCACTTGCAGTCCGAATGTCGCATTACGAAAGGGGGTTGTTAAAGGTGCATTGCCTTGTATGGCCCGTTCGCTGCTGTCCTGAAAACCGAATGGGAAGGTCTGCACACTCAGGTCTTGAACCTGCATCGCCTCCATCAGCGACACCACAATCCGTGTGCTGTCCATCACGTAACGGTCGATCGTCGCCACCTCGAAATCGTGCGAGATCTGCCCGTCGCCGATCTTTCGTGTGACTTTCATCACCCACATATTTGTATCGACGCTCATATAGGTGATACGGGGTGACCGTGTTCGTGTCTCGTCCAGCACGTCGAGCCGCCCGGTGTACTGCACCGGCAGCAGGTGCCCCGGTCGAATATCGGTCTGCACATTCTTGGCGCTGAACCGGTATGTCACCAGCGGCACCTTGGCCCGGTCGAGGTAAGCCGTCGTCGCCTGAACCAGCATGTCCGCCGCCGCCTGTTTGGCGAGTATCGAATTGGCGATCGCGCCGATAGCCTTGAACGTGACCACTGCCTGCCGCTGCCGTGCGCCGCCGCTGGCATCCATGTAATACTCGACGATCCCGCTGCCGTTCACCCGCCTGTATATTGGGTATTTACTCGCTGTCCCCGCCCGGTACAGCGTCCCGTCCGCGTTGTATATGGCATAGGTCGTGTCGCGCAGTGTCAGCGCCGCGCTGCCAGTCCCCGCACCAATCGGGATGCACCAGTTCACCACCGCGTCGGATTTCTGGCTCTGGCTGATTTTGTCGATCAGCAGTACCGCGTCATTGCCGTACAGCTCATTGCCGATCACACTTGGCGCTTTGATCGCCCGTACCCGTGATCCGGTCGGTGACAGCGCGTAATCGCCGAACGGGCCGACTTCAATCGTGTTTGGGTTTGCCCCGCGCCGGAAGTGACAGCCCTTCTCCTCCACCGTGCGCACCAGCGCTTGGAGCACATTTACGCCGTCAAACCGGGACGACTGCAAATCACCGGCAATCGTGCTGTCGACGCTCTCTGTCCACCCCGGCACGATGCTCACCAGATCGGCAATAATCGCGTCGAGCCGTTCCGTGTCATAGCTCCGCCCGATGCCCACCGTCCGCTCGGTCAGCGTGTCCAGTGTATCCGGCCCACTGACGCGCACACTCGTCCCGCCCTCCGCGTCACTGATGTCGTTGTCGCGGATAATCCCCCGCCCCCATTCTTCCGGCGGCATGTCGTCAAAAGTCTGCACCATCAGGCGCACTTCGGCCTCATTTACCAGTTGCAGCAACACGCGTTCATCCGTGCCCAGATCGAGGCTGAACGATCCCGCGCCGTCGAGCTGTTCCGTGATGCTGGCGCTCTGAATAGCGGTCACTGGCCCGCTGCCGGTCTTGACGCCGTTCTCGTCGTAAACCTCGGCCCACACGCGCATGACTTACTCCAACCCGGCTTGCTTCGCCAGCGCACGGATCGCCGCCGCCTGGAGCAGCATCAGCGCTTGCAGCCCTGCGACAGTCCGGGCGTTATTGATGTCATCGTCGGAGGGGGTCGCCGCCACCGCCGCGCGGAGGCCTGTCTCGGCGGTTTCTTTCTCCGCTTCGGCAGCCGCTTCCGCTTCAGCCTGCGCCTGATTCGCCGCGATCTTGGCTTCAACCTCCACCACTTCTTCCGGCGTCAAATCGATCATCTCAGTTTGGCCGGTCACTGCGTTGTGAATCGCTTTTTGGTACGTCATCGTTAGTTCAATCCATATAAGGTATAGGCAGAGCCGGTCACGATGTTGGAGCCAGTCTGCGGCAGGAAGGTGATCGAGTTGATGGCAGCGGCGGCATTCGTCCAGTCCCCGCCTCCGCTGGCACTAAAAAGGTTACCGCTGGAGTCTGAGCCGTGTACGTAGCTGTGATACGACAGGGATCTCCGCATCGTGGAGGAGGCGTAGTTGCCAATGAAGATGATCGTCTGGGCGTTGCCGGTACTAAACGTCGCGCCTTTCGCCGCCGCTTTCAGGTAAATACCGGATCGGGTTGCGACTTCTTCGGCGCTGGTCACGGCTGTGCTGACCCCCGTTTTGTATTGGCTGTAATAATTGGCTGATGTCGCATCCGCGTTAAAGCGCAGCAGCACATCAGCCAGGGAAGCCGCTGCGTCGGACGTGATTTCTAGAATCAGCAGCAGATGTTGGTAGGTCGCCGGGATACTGCTAATCGTCACGCTGGCCGCGTTCGAACCCAGCACCGTTCGCGCCGTGTTGATCGCGATGGCCGGAGTATTCAGCGTCGGTGGGATAAACACGTCCGACCACTGCGTCCCGTCGTAGAACAGTTGCAGCCAGTTGGTGGAGTTCAGCACCACATCGGCACCGCTCCACAGTTTGATATTGCCGACGTTGTGCTTGACGGTGATTACCCGTCCCGCGTTGGCCGCCTTTAGAAATAGTTGTTGATAAGCCGTGCCGTTGGAGATCGTACTCAGGTTGTCAGTCGCGCCGGATGCCTCGGTATCAATCACCAGCACGCGCGGTTTGCCGGTCAGGCTCAGCGTGTCGCTTGCCAGCGTGGCCGTCGAGTTGTTCCACAGCAGCGCGTCGACCCCCTGCACACCGTTAATGACGTTTTCGATGTTGATCTTCTGCCGGGTGACCGCAGCATTCACCCCTGCGGCACTAAACGCGTCGCCAGAACTGATGATTTTCAGTCTCGGCAGTCTCACGGTCATTGTTAGTTCAACCCGTATAAGGCATAGGCCGAGTTGGTCACAATGTTGGTACCGGCATTCGGTAGGAACGTAATCGAGCTGATCGCCGCTGCTGTATTGGTCCAGTCGCCGCCGCCGGTCACCATCTTGAGCAGTCCGGTCGTGTTGCCGGAATGGACATACCCCTGCCAGGTGATCGTCCGGCGCATGGTCGTTGATGCGTAATTCTTGATCGTGATGACGATGTGCCCGTTGCCCGCGCTGCCCGTATTGCCGACCGCGCCGTTGAAGAGCAAAATGCCGGTGCTGGTCGCGCCCAATACTTCTGCCGCCGTTACCGTTGCGCCCGCCGCATTCACATATTGGGTGTAATAGTTGGCCGCCGTCGCATCCGCGTTAAAGCGCAGCAGCAGCGACTCAAATCCTGCCGCCACATCCGTCCGCGCCTCAATCACCAGCATCAGATGTTGGTAGGTCGCCGGGATACTGCTAATCGTCACACTGGCCGCGTTCGAACCCAGCACCGTCCGCGCCGTGTTGATGACCATTGCCTGTGTCGGCAGCGTCGGTGGGATAAACACGTCTGACCACTGCGTCCCGTCGTAGAACAGTTGCAGCCAGTTGGTGGAGTTCAGCACCACATCGGCACCGCCCCACAGCTTGATATTGCCGACGTTGTGCTTGACAGTGATCACCCGTCCCGCGTTAGCCGCTTTTAGAAATAGCTGTTGATAAGCCGTGCCGTTGGAGATCGTGCTCAGGTTGTCAGTCGCGCCGGACGCCTCGGTGTCAATCACCAGCACACGCGGTTTGCCGGTCAGGCTCAGCGTGTCGCTGGCGAGTGTGGCCGTCGAGTTGTTCCACAGCAGCGCATCGATCCCCTGAATGCCGTTGATGACATTCTCGATGTTGGTTTTCTGCTGGGTAATCGCGGCGTTCACCGTTGCCGCGCTGTAAGCCGCCGCTGCCGATCCCGCGCTCACACTCGGTAAAGTTATCGTCATGCTATGCGCTCCATGTAGCGTAGGGCTACCTTGGCCGTTCCACTGATATAGGCTTGGATGCTGTTACTTCCCGGCAGCAGCGTCATCCAGTCGGCATTTTGGAAGGTGAAATCGGGATACACGTCGGTTCCCAGCAGCCCCATCAGCACCCGCTGCGATCGGGCATTGATCTCCAGCCAGTCCCCGGCGGCAATCGTGCCGTAATAGCGCACTTCGTCGGCTACCTCGCCGTTGGTAATGCGCCGGATGATCGGGTTGTACGCCGGGCTGACCCCGTCATTGATCACCAGCACCCGCGCCAGTGTCGGCACGTTGCCGTTGTTGGTAGCCGTCAGCGTCCCGCTGGTTGTGATGCTCGTCGGTGCAGGTGCCGAGGCGTTTCCATCCCACAGCCCGCCATCGTCCCACTTACCACCGTCATCCCACAACCGTTCTGTTCCGGCTGTGTACCAATAGGGCTGCGTCACCATCAGGTTGACCTGTACCAATTGGTGCAAATCGGTGTTCCGGTCAAGCTGCTGGGTGTCGCTGATCCGGTTGATCCGGCAGTAGACCCAGCGTTCGGCCAGCGCCGGATCGGTTGGCTGGTAGTACAGCATCCCCGCCCCGTAACCGCGCATCGCCCCGGCTGCATCCCGCAGCACCTGCATCCCCTCGCGTGTCTGGCTCACCAGATAAAAGCTGAAACTCAGGTTGCCGATGGCCGATGGTGCCCAGCCGGTGCCGTACTCATCGAACCCGCCATCGTCCCCCGGCAGTCGTGACGCACGCGCCAGTACGTCTTTGAAGTTGTTGTCAAAGCCCTGCTGGGTATTTGAGGGGAATGTGTAAGTCCCTGCCCCATTGACCGCTGTGAACCGTGTTATGCGTCCCATAAACCTGCAACAAAAAAGGCGAACGAACTGCCTGGGTAGGTCAGTGCGTCCGCCTCGCGGAAATTTTGAATTGTGTTTTTAGTCTAGCACAAAAGTTCGGTTAAGACAATCAGAGAGATGAGAAACGGGGAAGCGCAACGAGGTTTCAAAACTCAAACCCAAAATTGACGCTATTCACACTTATCTTATTGCAATCAACTTTGCATAAGTGTTATACTCTGCTTAACGTATAAAAAGGTTGCCCCGGCAGTGTTTCTACCACCACCGGAGCGTCTGACAACAGCCAACAGGAGGCCGTTATCATGTTCGAGTCTACCACGTCTTTAGGCTTTATCCATCACGATTTGAAAGCCGTCCGCAAAGACCTCGTTAATTCCTTAGCAGATAAAATTGTCCCACAGCTTAAACTCCTCATCGAAGCCGAAGCCAAGCGCATCAGCACCAGTTACGAGCCGGATAACATCTTCGGCGAAGAAGCTGCCGCGTCCGAACTGCTTCACGCACTAACTGAAACCCTATTCCTCGGCACTGTGGATGACGACGGATCGCTGCTGAAGCCGCACCAGATGACGCCGCGCCACGTTCGGGCATGGGTGGACATTATCGACTGACCATTTAAAAACAATTGAATAGATCGAGTGGCGGGAGCACAGTCTCCCGCTTTTTGTGTTTAGTTTTCAGAGCATTTGTGCTACAATTACGGGAGAAACGAAGCACCCGCGTGCGACAACACCGGGTGAATGAGATTACGCTAAATTGGAGCGCAACCTATGTGTGATCCTACTCCTGATACACCCAAAAAACAATGTAAAAAATGTAAGCGCTGGCTCGCAGAAGATAAGGCGCATTTCTTCTATGGCAAGTCCGGCATTCCCTATTCACCGTGCAAAGAGTGCCGGGGCCTTGCTTTTACTGTTACAACCAATAAAAAACGTAAAGCCTCCACCCGTGAAGGTTATGCCTGGTGCACGCAGTGTGATCTTGAACTGGAAATAACAAAGTTCACTGCTTATAAAAATGGAAAGATTGATAGCAGGTGCCGATCCTGCCGACAGATCAATAAAAAGAATCGGCGGTTGCAGCAGCCGGATATTGTAAGGATGGAAGATAAACTATTACGCGAACGTCGTCGCGATAAGAGAACTGAAGAAATCAGGCTATGGCGTGAAAAGAATCGCGAACATGTTATAAGTTACCACAAGAAGCACAACGCGACTCCAGAGCGCAGGGCACAAAAGAAGGCACGGCGACAACGCTCAGATGTGCAATATCAAATGCGAATGTATGGGCAGGAATATAGTCGGCGGCCTGATGTTGTACTGCGAAGAAAAGAACGAAACAGGACAGGGATCGGCAAGATTATCAAGCAGCGTTACCGCGCACGTCAGTTGAGTCTTCCGCACAATTTCAGTAAACATGATTGGGATATTGCATTGCACTATTTCGGCAACTGCTGCGCGGTTTGTGGTAGGCCGCGTGGCCTATGGCACACACTTGCTGCTGACCACTGGATACCATTAAGTGCCGGGATTGAAGGTAATCCCGGAACTGTTGCAATAAATATAGTCCCTCTGTGCCACGGGCGGGACGGTTGTAATAACAGTAAGAGCGATAAAATGCCGATGGACTGGTTGACTCAGAGATTCGGAACACGGCAGGCAAAAGTTATCAGTAATCGAATTGAAAGTTTTTTCAAATCGATTCGCCCCAATTAACTGATTGTGCTAAATTATGCGAAATACTTTGCACAAAACTCATTAATAGGGGATGCGATTATGAGCAAGGCTAAGTTCGCCGCTGCTAAAGAACTCATTGACGAAAAGCAGTACGACTCGGCGCGTGCTATCCTTAAAACAATCGATCACCCTGTTGCGCGTGAGTGGGAAACAAAGCTAGATGCTCTATCTCCGGCAGTCGAAGCAGCATCGTCAAAAGATACCAAGTTCTTTACTAATTCCACCCGATTTGTTATTGCTGTTGTTCTCACAGGTATTTTTGTAATAATTATTCTTGCCCTAATCCAAAGAGCTGCAATTGGCATAGTCGATAGCCATCCAGAAATAGCGAATTCCATCATAAGCACAACGAACGGCCAAATTACCATCGATTCGACCTCAACCGCTGCTGCTCAATTGGCGCCAACTAAGGAAACAGTTAAGACTCAAGCTGTACCTACATTCACATTGACCTCATCGGCGACATCCACAAATACATTAACAGCAACGCCCGCACCAACTGAGACTGCTACACCGTCAGCAACCATTACCAATACGCCGATTCCGTCCGCAACACCGTTGCCGACAGCAACGCCCACGAATACGATTACTCCTTCACCGACCCATGCCCCATTTGGCTTAAAGGAAAATCCTTACCCACCTCGCGCACCTGGAAGTGTTCGCGATGGTCGCATGCAGGTCAACCAATTTCAACGTAATCAAACGGCTACTATCAAGCAGATAAATATGTTCAATCCTGATCCGCCAGCCGGAGGTGAATGGGTTATTGTTAACGTAACCTTTTATTGCGATCTATCTTCATCACAAACTTGCAATGTCGGCATGATGGACTTGGAGTTAACCGGCAAACTCGGCACGATATACACAAAGGGCTTTGCGGTATTGACAAGCGAGTTTACGGGTGAAGCGTTCGGAGGCGGTCAAGTCACGGGCAACGTCGCCTTTATTGTTAACTCATCTGATTCGGGGTTCATATTCATCGTAAACGATCTAGGGAATCGCGCCTTCTTTGGTACGGGCGGCTAATCTACTTCAGCGGCTTGACACCACGCGCCCGCATCTCGTCTTGAATACCGCGCCCAAAGTCTTGACCGGCAGCATATGCGGCAGCAGGGTTAGCTATAGCTCCGGGCGGCATCATCACATTAATGTCGCCAAATTGCTGGCCACCATTTTGTCCACCTACATTAGCCGCGACTTGTTTCATTAAATCGACAAATCCACTAACAAATTGTCCGTCTGCGCCGGGGATATACACTTCATTCTTGAGTTGAGTGCTACCAATTTGGTACGCCATACCTGCCATGCCGG
>ERZ869925.532-NODE-532-length-26956-cov-43.709156_pt1 | contig 26956 bp, 22 predicted proteins | sample MGYA00579311_ERZ869925 | MGnify/ENA primary metagenome ERZ869925 (study PRJEB32216, sample SAMN09231817) | wastewater metagenome | place: USA: Maryland | collected 2016-07-30 | study: EMG produced TPA metagenomics assembly of the PRJNA472060 data set (Reclaimed...
TTATATTCATCGACCCTGAGAAGCGCGGGTTTGGGGTTAAGTTTATTTTGTGGACGGAGAAACAGTTGGCGGCGGAAGGGATTGCCGTTGTTTTCCAACATTTAAAGGTTTCTACTCCACATACAATTGAACTATTTAAAAGATTATCTTACGAACCAATTGATTTAATCATGGGGAAGCGGTTAGATAAATGATTGAAGGTCATAAATTCGGCAGGTTAACTGCAATAAAAATTTCACATAAAAAAGGCCGGTGGATTTACTGGCTCTGCCGTTGCGACTGCGGTAATAGTAAGGCAATAAGATATTCCTCATTAGTTTGTGGTGATACAAAATCATGTGGTTGTTTACAAAGAGAATTATCAAGTCAAAGATGGAAAAACAATCAGCATACAAAAAAGCATGGTTTGTCCCACACGGCTCAATATCACGCTTGGCAATCAATGATTGAAAGATGCACAAGAAAAAACCATGAACAATACAAAGATTATGGCGGTCGTGGGATAACGGTTTGTGAACGATGGATGAAATATGAAAATTTTTATGCCGATATGGGATATCGCCCAAAAGGATTAACATTAGAACGTATCAACAACGACGGAAATTATGAGCCTTCAAATTGTCGTTGGGCAACTAGAACGGAACAGAACAATAACCGAAGAAATGTAATCATAAACAGGATAAAATAATATGGCGATAACGGCTGGGATCATAGCGGCGTCGGCGGCGGTAAGCGCGGGGACGAGTATTTACGGTGCGGTTCAGAGTAACAAAGCTGGCAAGAAGGCCGAGAACGCGGCGAACGATCAGGCGTTGGCGCAGAAGAAATTGTTAGACGAAGCGTCGGCGAAATCGGCCAACGATACGAGTATCGCGAACCGTGACGCTGCGCGTGAGAAACAGCGACGGGCTGCGGCCTCGGCTCAGGGACGAAATTCGACGTTGTTGACCGGTCCGTTGGGCGCGGTTGGCACACCGTCGTCGGCTGGTAAAACGATATTGGGAAATTAGCTATGAAGGGTTATCCTATAAATTTAGTTGGACAAAGATTTGATAGGCTACTCGTTGTTGGGTTGTTTGGCACAACACAATCTGGACGATTGTGGATGTGTATTTGTGATTGCGGAGAAAACGTAATAAAAATTACAACGCAATTAACTCGTAAAGGTAAAGTTCGCGGTTGTTATAAATGTGATTGTCTCGAGAGATCAAATTCTTGCTGGATGAATAGAAATGGAAATTGCAAGGGCGGAAAAACGAGACTGTACGAAATATGGAAAGGCATGAAATACAGATGCTCATCCAAAAAACAAAATATGTATTACCGTTACGGTGGCCGAGGCATCAGCGTTTGTGATGAATGGAAATCTTCATTTCATATCTTTAAAGATTGGGCTTTGTCTCATGGATACTCTGACAATTTAACTATCGAACGAATAGATAATGATGGAAATTACTGCCCAGAAAATTGTGAATGGATAACAAAATCTGAAAACTCTAAAAGATCACATATTAATCGTTTGAAGAAAGTTACCTAATGTTCAACGACAACGAATCAAAGAGAGTTCGATATAGCCGGATGGCGGCGCAGATGAAGAACGAGCGGTCGTCGTTCGAGCCAGACTGGCGAGAGGCCAACGACTGGATACTGTCACGGCGTGCGAGGTTCTTCACGTCGGATACGAACAAGGGCGGGCGAAGGAACCAGAGGATCATCGACTCGACGGGAACGTTGGCGGTCAGGACGTTACGCGCGGGGATGGTTTCCGGTATCACATCGCCGTCACGCGATTGGAAGAAGCTCACGATTGATGACGCAGACTTGGCGGAATACGGGAGCGTGAAGCGATGGCTCGAGATTGTTAATAAGCGGATGTCCACGTATTTTCTGAGGTCGAATTTTTATAAGATCATGCCGAATGTTTATGGCGACTCCGCCGTTTTCGGGACGGGCGGGATGTTCCTCGAGGAGAGTTTCGACGGGACTGTATCGCACTACACGTCGTTACCGATTGGTTCGTATTGGATCGCCAACGACGATCAGCTGAAAGTCCGTGTGTTGATGCGCGAGTTCCCGATGACTGTCCGCCAGATCGTTACGAAATTCGGTATGGTTGACGGTCGGCCGAAATGGGACAATATCAGCACGTATGTGAAAACGTTGTGGGAAAGTGGTGAATACGAGGCGTGGATTGATGTCGGGCACATGGTACACGCGAACACGGATTATGATGACAAGAAATTTGCGTCGTTTAAATATGTGTCCTGTTATTACGAGCTTGGATCGTCGAATATGCAGGAGTCGAATTATCTGGAGAATCGAGACAGTGACGTTTATTTGAGGGAGTCTGGGTATAATTATTTTCCGGGATTGTTCCTGCGGTGGGGATTGACCGGCGGTGATATTTACGGGACGGACTGTCCAGGGTTCGATGCCATCGGGGATATTAAACAGTTGCAGCATGGCGAGAAGAAAGCGGCCAAGGCGATTGATAAGGGCGTTGACCCTGCGATGGTCGGACCGGTTGCCATGAAGAACCAGAAGGCGTCGATATTGCCCGGGGATATGACGTACTTGGACGAGCGCGAAGGGCTCAAAGGGTTCAGGCAGGCGCACGAAGTTAATCTGGATTTGAACCACCTCGAGATGAAACAGGCACAGATCCGGCAGAGGATACAGAAGGCGTTCTACGAAGATTTGTTCCTGATGGTGGCTCAGAGCGACCGTCGTGAGATCACGGCGCGCGAGATCGACGAACGGCACGAAGAAAAGTTGCAGGCGCTGGGACCGGTACTCGAACAAACCAACGAATTGTTGGATGAATTGGTTGACAACAAATTTGATTTTATGTTACGTCAGGGATTGATTCCCGAACCGCCCGAAGAATTGCAGGGCATGAAACTGAAGGTCGAGTATATCTCGATCATGGCGCAGGCGCAGAAACTGGCTGGCGTTGCGAATTTGGAGAGGTTCGGCGGTACGGTTATGAACATCGCCAAGATGACGGGCGCGATGCCCCGGAAGATTAATATCGACCAGTTCATCGACGTTTACGGTGAACGGCTGAGTGTTGACCCGACGGTTATCCGCACAGACGAAGAAGTTGAGGAGATGGAAGCCGCCGAAAAACAAGCTGCACAGCAGGCCCAGGCGTTGCAGAACGTCGAGGTGGCGGCAGGCGCGGCGCAGAAACTGGCTGGCGCGAAACTTGAAGAAGATTCCGCCCTGAAAAGATTAGTGGGTGCGAAATGAGTCTCGTAAAAAATTTAGCAGATCCTGAACAGGTCAAGCGGGCTGGCGATAAGATTAAGCTCGCCCAGATGCAGGCCGAGAACGATATGCGGACGTTGTTGGCCATGCCGGAATACAGAAGGTTCGTGGCGTGGCTGTTTGCGGAGTGCAGGATCAGCGCGTCGGTATGGAGTCCGTCGGCGGCGATACACAGGGACGCAGGCCGTCAGGAATTAGGCCACGCGGTTGCGCGTAAGATAGTTGAAGTGGATAAAAAAGCGTTGTCCGAATTATTAACAGATGCCTACGAGCGAGAATTACAAGGAGAAAAATTATGACAATCGAAAATGAAGGCGTGCAGGACAACAACCAAAACGCCGGAAATCAGAATCAGGGTGAAGCTGTTAAGTCGGCGTATGATTTGTATGACGCCGCTGATCAAGCGTATGAAGCGTATCAGGCGAACCCTGAGAACGAGGAGTTGAAAACGGCATACGACACGGCGCGTAAGACGGCCAAAGAAACTGCCGCAGCCGAACGTAAGGCCACAGCCGCCCCTAAAGAATATAAGTTAACCAAACCAGAGAAATCGTTACTGAGCGACGAGTCTGTTGTTAAGATTGCCGCGTTTGCCCGCGAGCATGGATTAACGCAGAAACAGGCCGAAGCCCAGATTAATCGAGAAAGCCAGATATTATCCGAAGCACGCCAAGCCTACGAAGCCGAAAGTCAGGCGAAGCTGGCCGAAGTGCAGGAATCCTGGATTGCCACGGCACAAGCAGACAAGGAATACGGCGGCACAGAACTCCCCAAAAATGTGGAGTTGGCCAAACGTGTCCTTGAGAAATATGGGACGCCGGAGTTTAAAGCGATACTGGAGGACCCGAAACAAGGCGGGTTCGGGAATCACCCTGAACTGGTTCGTGTTCTGGTCCGTATAGGTCGCGCGATGTCGGAAGATCAGCTGGTCGCCCCCGGTGCGCAAGGGGGAAAGAAGGCTGTATCTGCGGCAGAGAAATTATTTGGGGAAGGAACCGTTAAAGGTTCCGGTGTTCAAAACTAATTTGTTTAAACAAGGAGAAAAACTATGGCCACACTAGGAGCAACGGTATTGACGTTAGGGGATTGGGCAAAACGCCTCGATCCGGACGGAGGTGTCCCGACCATCGTTGAGCTGTTAAGTCAGACCAACGAAATCATCAAGGACATGTTATTTAAACAGGGTAACTTGCCGACCGGCGAACGTACTACGGTACGCACAGGTTTACCGACGGTCGCATGGAGATTATTGAATCAAGGCACAGCGCCGTCCAAATCCACAACTGCCCAGATCGACGAAGGTACGGGTATGTTGGAGGCTTGGAGCGAAGTGGACGTTGAATTGGCGAACTTGAACGGAAATCAGGCTGAATTCCGTTTGAGCGAAGGCATGGCGTTTATCGAAGCCATGAACCAGGAATTCGCGCAGACGTTCTTCTACGGAAACAGCGGAACAGCGCCCGAGGAATTTTTGGGATTGGCTGCCCGTTATTCCGACCCAACCGCGACAAACGGTTCGAACGTTATTGATGCCGGTGGTTCTGGTAGCGATAACACCTCGATCTGGCTGGTCGGCTGGGGCGCTAACAGTATCTTCGGTATTTTCCCGAAGGGCAGTATCGCAGGTTTGAGACACGATAACTACGGTGAGGAAACCGTTGAAGTTACCGCCGGTGTCGCCGGTAATCGTATGAGAGCGTATCGCGACAGATGGCAGTGGAAGGCCGGTATCGCGCTGAAAGATTGGCGCTATGTCGTCCGTATCGGTTCCATCGACGTTTCTAACTTGGTGGGCGTTTCATCGGCTGCTGACATCATCGAAATGATGATTAAGGCGATTCACCGGATTCCCTTCATCGCGTCGGTCAAACCGGTGTTTTACATGAACCGCACGACTATCGAAATGCTGGAAATTTTGCAGCGTAACGATGTTATTTCCGGCGGTGGTTTGAGATTCGATAACGTGAACGGAGTTCCGAGTCCGAGTTTCCGTGGCATCCCGATCCGTTTGTGCGATGCGATTTTGGAAACCGAGTCGTTGGTTTAATTTTTTTAACAGTACCTAAAAGGAGAAATACTATGATCTTCGATGCTCAAAATCTGTTCTCCGACGCGCAGGCGATTACCGCTGCTGCGGCGTCGACGAACATTATTGATCTTGGCTCGGCGCGTAATATCGGCGTCGGGGAAAATCTGTACGTCGGTGTTACGATTGACACCACGTTCGCTGACACAGGTTCCAACTCGACGCTGACCGTCGCGCTGGAAGGTGACAGCACAACGTCGTTCACTCCGGACGGTACGCAGACACTGTTTACTATTCATGCACTTGCCGCCGCCGGTAGTAAATATTTTGCGCGTATCAATCCTGACTTCGCCTCGAATTATCGTTATATTCGGTTGTATTACACGCCGAACAACGGTGATTTGTCGGCGGGCGCGGTGACTGCGTTTCTTACGCATGGCATTGACGCACAGACAAATTATCCAAAAGGTTATCAAATAAGTTAGCCTTTAAAATGGTAGGCGGCTGAAATTATTGGTCGCCTACCATAAAGGATTTAATATGGAAAAAATTTCTGGAATTTATGCGATTGTTCATACTCCAACTAAAAGACGTTATGTTGGGAGTGCCGTTTTTATTGAAAGAAGAACTCAATGGCACAAAACAATTCTTAGGAGAAATAAGCACCACTCTATTGCATTACAACGTGCATGGAATAAGTACGGGGAAAATGCTTTTGAATTTTTAATCTTAGAAATATGTTCAATCGATATGCTTATTTGTAGAGAGCAATACTATATAAATGAACAATCAGAATTCAATTCTTCAAAAACAGCAGGAAGCAAATTAGGCATAAAAGATAGTGAAAAAACACGTATAAGAAAACGTTTGGCTTATAAAGGTCATTTAAATAAACCAGAGACACGGGCAAAAATGGCTAAGACTGTAACAGGTCATTTGGTAAGTCAAGAAACAAGAAATAAAATTAGCGCAAAATTAAAAGGAATAAAATTACGCCCTGAGACTTGCGCTAAAATGAGTGCTTCGCGAACTGGCCGTTTAAATCCTTATTTTGGTAGGAAACATTCAGATGAAACGTTGGCGAAGTTAAGAGCTGGCTGGGTTAGGCGTAAGGCAAGACAAGAACAACTTTCAATCAAGGAGAAAAACTAAAATGAAAGTTACCGGAATGACAGATGCACAGGTCGAAAAGGAAATGAAAAAGACATTGCGCGTTAGAGCCATCGGCGAAGCTGATAAGTTCGTCGGTTACTATAACCACGTTCGTCGTCGAGCAGGAGATGTATTTGTCTTGCGTCCGATTATCCGTGAGCGCAATTTCATTGCGATGGACGCCGAAGATAAGCCCGTTATGATTTACGACGCGCGCGTGAGCAAAGGCGTTGCCAAAAGGCAAAGCAAAGTCGTTATCATTACCGCTGAACAGCAGTTTTCGGCTAGTTGGATGGAACGCGTAACCGCTCCGATACCTGAAACCAAACCTGTGCATTTCAACAAAACAAAGGCCGGACAAGGGACTTTGCAGAACAAGCTGGACATCCCAGGCATGACAAACAAGGTCGGTGACGGTTTCGATGAACCGAAAGATAAAGTTGAAGATGAAGAACCAAACATCCAAAGCGATGAGGTAGTCATCTAATGGCCGATAAAACGAGTATCTGTAACATAGCGTTGTCGCACTTGGGATCGTCCAAGGAGATTAACAATGTCGAAACGGAGCGTTCCGGAGAGGCGTCTGCGTGCCGTCGTTTTTACGCTGACGCGCTCCTTGAGGCGTTGCGCGATTTCCCGAATCCGTACCTGACGGTGATCAATCCGTTGGGTTTGGTCGCGGACTTGCGCGCCGTGGCCGGAGCGGAGTGGTCGTTCTCGTACCGTTATCCGTCCGACTGTTCCAAGGCGATACGAATTCCGAGTGGTTTCAGGAACGACAACAACGATACTCGCGTGCCGTACCGGATTATTTCGGATTCCACCGGTCCGCTGATATTGACTGACAAGGAGAACGCGACGCTGGAATATTCACAGAAGTCCGACAGCCCTGACAAGTGGGCTCCTGATTTTGTCATGGCGTTCGCGTTACTGCTGGCGTTTTATATCGCGCCGCGCGTGACCGCCGGTGATCCGTTTAAATTGGGTGAACGCGCGTATCGTGCGTTTTTCCTGTCCATATCGAAGTCCAAGGCGAACGCCATCGGTGAACAGCAAGCCGAAAAAGAACCGGACACCGATTATATTAGGGCGAGGGATTAATGACCGCAGTTGCACAACGTTCGCTGGCCGGTGGAGAACTTGCCCCGTCACTCTGGGCGAGAGCCGATACGGTTAAATATCAGACCGGCCTTCGGACTGTCCGGAATTTTATCATCAAGAAAGAAGGCGGCGCGGATAATCGTCCTGGATTCAAGTATATCGCCTCGACCAAGGATTCGACCAAACGTGCGGTTTTGATACCGTTCGTGTTTAATTCTGATCAGACGTATGTTTTGGAGTTTGGCGACCGGTATATCCGGTTTATCCGCAACGGCGCACAGATCGCAGTTTCCGGAGTGACAGCGTGGAGCAACGTCACGGCATACGTCGTCGGAGATTTGGCTTCAAGGCTTGGGGTTAATTACTACTGTATCCTCGCACACACCAACCAACAGCCCCCAAACGCCACGTATTGGTATCCACTCACAGGAAGTATCTACGAAATACCGACACCATATCTTGAGGCCGATTTAGAAACGCTGAAATATAATCAGTCGCTCGATGTTGTGACGCTGACGCACAATGGCTATGCGGTCCGTGAACTTCGCCGGAGCGGGCATACGTCGTGGACGTTATCGTTGGTCGTTTTCGCGCCGTCACAGGTGGCTCCGACATCGCCGACAAATTCGGATGTCGGTTCAGGCGGTGACTCTTGGGTTATTACCGGAGTCAACGCTGAGACATTTGAGGAGAGTTTGCAGTCAACGGCCACGGTATCGAACACAGCGGCCACGTCTGGATCGCCTAAAACAATTTCGTGGACTGCGGCGGCAGGGGCCGGCGAATATAACGTTTATAAACTGACCAACGGGGTATACGGTTTTATCGGCGTTGCCATTGGAACGTTGTTCGTTGATAACGGAATCGAAGCCGACGCCACAGACACGCCGCCGACCACGCGAGATCCGTTCTCTGGGTCGGATAATTATCCTGCCATTTCCACGTATGTTCAGCAACGTTTGACGTTCGGGAACACAACGAATTATCCCGAAAAAATTTGGATGGGCAAGTCAGCGAATTTCAAGAATTTCACATACAGCACACCGTTGCAGGACGATGACGCCGTGACGTTCTCTGTTCCAGGGCGTCAGTATAACGAGGTCAGGCATATCATCGACCTTGAACGGATGATCGTGTTCACCAGCGGTTCGATATGGGATGCCGAGGGCGATTCGGCCGGTATTATCAGGCCCGGGCAGGTAAACCCGAAAACACGCGCGTACCGCGGGGCTTCGATTGTCACGCCGGTCATCATCGGAACGTCCATCGTTTATGTTCAGGCCAGAGGTTCGGTTATCCGCGACCTGCTGTCGGATTCCATCGAAGGTTACAAAGACTCCGATTTAACGATATTTTCGTCACATCTTTTCAATGGATTTACAATTATTGACATGGTTTACCAAGAGAATCCTAATTCTGTCATTTGGGTTATTTTGGAAGATAATGTCACAGATGAGCGCAGTTTAGTTGCCATGACTTACGTTAAGGAACATCAGGTGTGGGCTTGGCACAGGCACGATACGGACGGCGAACCGGAACGGCTTTGCGTTGTTCCTGAGAGCGATGAGGACGTGCTGTATGCGATCATAAAACGCCCAATCAATGGAACAGATTTACGGTATATCGAACGCCAGTACACACGTCGGATCTCGGATATTGTTGATTCCGTGTTTTTGGATTCCGCGTTGACGTATGATGGACGGAACACCGGCGTAACTACGATGACGTTATCCGGTGGCACGACTTGGGCGTATGACGAGGAATTGACCTTGACCGCCAGCGCGTCGCAGTTCGTTGTTGGCGATGTTGGAAACCAGATATTTCTGTATGATAGCGAAGGAGTCCTGATCAGGTTTACGATCGGCGCGTATACGAGCGCCACTATCGTTACCGGAACACCGCACAAAACCGTTCCGGCTTCGTTGCAGGGGGTCGCCACAGCGGTTTGGTCGGACGCGGTGGATACGTTGTCGGGTTTATCGCACCTCGAAGGCAAGGACGTTGCCGTGTTTGCTGACGGGTTTGTTGTGGCCAGTCCTAACAATTCGGCATACACGACGGTCACGGTGACAGGGGGAGCGATCACGTTGGAGAAACCGTATGGTGTCATCCACGTTGGTTTGCCGTATATTTCAGATTTGCAGACGTTGGACTTGGAGTCAGTGAACGGCGAGACGATGATTGATAAGCGTAAGCTGATCGGCAAGGTCGTTTGTATGGTCGAAAAGACACGCGGTTTGTTCGTCGGCCAGCAACCGCCGACCGATGACGATACAGACCCGTTGCAGAATTTATACGAGGCGAAATTGCGTGACGCCGAGGGTTACGATTCAGCGGTCGATTTAATGACGGGTCCGGTCGATGTTCTGATCGACGCCTCTTGGAACTTGGGAGGCCGTGTGTTTATTCGGCAGGTTGACCCGATACCGGCTTCGATATTGTCGATAACTCCAGTCGGAATGATACCAGCAAGGTAGGTAAGCTATGGGTGAAGTAGGAGCGTTATTCGCGTTATCATCAGGAGCCAATGCGATTGGTTCTGCGTCAACGGCGTATTCGCAGTCTCAGGCGCTTAAGGCGCAGGGCAAGTTTGAACAGAACCAGTTGAATTTTAATGCCGATCTCGCCCGTTTGCAGTCGTCAGATGCCACGATTCGCGGTGAAAAGGACGTTGCCACGAAGAAACGCCAGATCCGTCAGGTTACGGGCTCACAGAGGGCTGCCTTGGCCGCCCAGGGATTGGACGTTAATTCGGACACGTCATCGCTGATTCAAGAGGACACCGCTGGTTTGGGCGCGGAGGACGTGACAACGATACGGAACAACGCATGGCGCGAGGCGTGGGGCTACAAGGTTCAGGCGTTGGATTATGGCTCACAGGCGAAATTTGCGGGGATCTCATCGAAATTTAAGCAGAACCAGACGTTGTTGACCGGCGGTTTACAGTTCGCCCGCGATGTCGGCGGTGGGGCGATGGATTATTATAAATATAAGAATGGGGTGAAGTAAATGCCTACCGTACCCGTTTCACGTGAAACATCAGTCCGAAACGAAGCCTTACCCGGAGTCCGCGTCAACACCCAACAGCCGTTATCGGCGTTCGGCGGTGGCGATACCCTGAACACTACGAATCAGGCGGCCAGAGGTTTGAATAACGAAATGTCCGGAGCCGCGTTCGATGTCATGGCCAAGCAGAAGAAGGATGCGGATGATGTGCGTCTGCAAGCTGCCGACTTGGAGTTGTCCAAGGCACAGACCGATGTTCAGATTCAGGCAAATGATATGCGCGGTGAAAATGCGTTTGGCGCTCCGGAATTTGTGGATAAGGAATGGAAGGCGCGTTCAGATAAAATTCGTGAAGGATTGGCCGGTGATTATCAGAAGGCGCAGTTTAACAGAATTCATGCGGCTAGGTCGGCGGATTTGTACCGTTCTACGCAGAACCACGTTGCGGCTGAAGCCAAGCAGTACGACTTGGATACAACCAATGCGTATGTCGAGAACGCGCAGAATCAGGCGAAGTTAAATTACATGGATGTCGGACCAGAAGGTCAGGTCGAGCAGTCGATTTATATCCAGTCCCAGGCTTTGGCGAGATACGGATACCGTAACGGAGTTCCGGCCCCGATTATGGAACAGAAGATCGCCGCCAATAAGAGCAAGACCTACGCTGGCGTCATCGAACAGATGCTCAACGCCCATGACGGTTACGCAGCCACAAAATATTTGAAGATGAAGAAGTCCGAAATATCGCTGGATGATCAAGAAAAGATTACCAAGATGTTTGAAAAGTCGAGCGTTGACCTTGAGGATAAACTGTATTCGGATTTTCTGGACGGCACGTTGACAATGGAACAAGTCAAGGCGGCTTCGTTCGAGAAGGAACAAGGCGGTATCGGTGCGAAGAAGGCTGACGGTTTGCTGAATAAAATGACGCAAGTGCAGAAGGCAGAGTTAAGAGATATTACCAAGGATGATGAGGCGGCTACGAATTACGTTGATCTGGTGGATCAGGTCGTTAATGATAAGGTCGATAATTTCCGAGCGAAACAGGTTTTAGTTGACGCGATGGCAGATGGTGCGGTTGATGCGAAAGAAGCACAGCGTTTGCACGCGATCAACAAAAATTTAAACGACACGAAATTCAACAGCAGCTCTGGATTTTTGAATAGCGCAACGAAAACGGTAAAGTCATGGTTCGGCGCGAATAATCCTGACAACAAAGCGTTGGCGTCTGCACTCAAGGAATTGATTGGATCACACTCATCGGACGATCCGGCGGCGATCAAAACGGCACAGAATTTGATTAATAAGGCGAACGTCCAACTGTACCCCGAATTGGCACAGACAGAGGATGGGGGGATTTATGATCCCGAACGTCAGGCCGATATGAAGTGGTATTCCGGCGTTGAACGGTTCGGTAAGGGATTTGGTCAGGGCGTGGCTGGTAGCGTTGAAGGTTTCGGCGGTGCGTTGAAATGGCTCGGCGCGGATGATGTCGGAAAGGCTGTTTCGAATTATGCGAAGGATATGCAGAAATTTTATGCCATACCTGACCCGAAATTTACAGATCAGCTGGCCGCGGGCATCGGCTCGATGGGAACATTTTTTATTCCTGGTATGGGTATTGCGAAAAGCGTACAGGCTGCCACATTATTCCCGCGCTTGGCGGTTTGGCTTGGTGTTGGTGCGTCAACAGTATTGGAAGCCACGGTTGAAGCCGGAAGCGCATACGAACGTGCGCTGAATAAGAGTATGCCAGCGAAACAAGCGGCTGACGCGGCGGCAAAAACATTTTGGGTTAATATCCCGACAATAGCGATCACAAACAAACTCGGTTTATTCGGTGAGTCGGGCGGGAAATTTGTCCGGTCATTGAAGGCATCAGGATTCGAAGGATTCCAAGAATTATCACAGTCGGTCATCAGCAACATGGCAGTCCATGATCCAGTCTTGCAGGGCGCGTTTGAATCAATGGCTGTTGGTGCGATTGTCGGAGGTGGAACGAAATTCACTGCTGAAGTGACGGGGGCGTTTAATGATTTAAAAACCGATAAAGAAAATCTCGATAAATTAAACGGCAACGATATTCAAATTCAAACCACGCCAGAGCAGACGCAACTATTACTTGGCTATGAAGATTCCTACCAAAGAATGTTACGCGAGCGTCAGGGAATGTCAAATACCGTTGACGTGCCGACTGGTGAGGCAGATATGTCCGGCGTTGCGATCCCGATGGGGACAGACCAGAAACAGGAATCACAGAAACAGATCGGCTATGAATCTGACTTCGAGAAGGTGTTACGCGAGCGTCAGGGAATGTCAAATACCGTTGACGTGCCGACTGGAACGGCTGATTTCTCAGGATCAGCGATCCCGTTACCGGATTTATATTCACGTCAGAACGACATTAAGAATCTCATCGAGTGGGAAATTAATCAGCAAGGTGGCGGGGCTGTTGTGTCAGGTGGAACGGCTACTGGCTCCGAGCGTGTTGTGACTTATACGAAGTCAGGGCATTCAAAAGCCATGCAAGCGATTGGGCCAAAAGAATCGCTCGATTTATTGGAACGGGCGTATAATGGTGAGAAGTTGACGGAATTACAACAGAACAAGGTTGACCAGCTTTTGGAAGATTACCGGGAAAATATTAAGACTCAATTAGTCGAAACCGAGAGGGAGATTGAAAATGCAACCAAAGACCTTTCAGAATCCGAAGCAGCAGAAGTTATTGATGTCTTTGCGGAAGAAAGCCAAACTACAGAGTACGATTGGGACGGGAACATCGTCGGACAAAAAGAAGAAGTAAAAGAGCCGAACGCTTTTGGTCAGATCGTCAATAATGTTCTGCGTAAGTTGAAGGAGAAGCGTGGGTCGGTGGTTAATCCGTTTAACAGCGGCAAGCCAAAGAGCCAAGAAGAAATTCGTCGCAATTCCATATCTAAAGAATCCGGTCACATTATAATTCCCGACCTGCCGAAAATCGGTTTCGATCAACAAACCGTCAAAGACTTCCACGAATGGATGGACGCCGCATTTGTTCCATTGTCAACGCGCCTTGCCAAAATCTCACCGAAGTTAAGAGACTCTCTGCGTAGATTTGAGTTCAATAAAAATATGGCAACGACGGAGGATATTAAAATTATTGAGCCATTTTTGAACAGATACAGCTCAATGAATCCCGAGGAAGCAAGAATACTTGACCTTGCTCTTAAAAACAGCGACAAAAAAACCGTTAACGATATCATCGCACGAAACGGCATGACCAAAGAGTTTGGTGCAGTCCGTGATTTGCTGGACGATTTATACAATCAGGCGCGCGAGGTCGGGATGGATGTCGGATATATTGACGATTATTTTCCGCGCCGAGTCAAGGATGCACAGGCGTACCTTGAATATTTGCGCGCCGGAGAATATTGGAGCCAAATCGAACAGGCGATCAAAGAAGAACAGGTCCGTATCGGTGAATTACTGACGAACGATGAGAAGGTCGAATTCATAAATAAATTGCTCCGTGGCTATGGCAACGGTTCGATTAAATTGAATAAGCCAAGCAATACGAAGTCTCGTAAAATTGATGTTATCGACGACAACATGAACGCATTTTATAAGAACAGCACGACGACGCTACACGAATATGTCTCGGCCATGAATAACGCGATTGAAAGCCGGAAGTTTTTCGGGATGAACGGCAAGGATTTAGACAAGAGCATCGGTGCGTATGCCAAAGATTTAGTCGATAAGCAATTCATATCTCCGACGCAGGAGCGCGAAGTCCAGAAGGTTATTGATGCGCGATTTAAAGAACGCGGAACACACGGAATTTGGACGTTCTATAAAAACCTTGGTTACATTTATACGATGGGTTCACCGTTAAGTGCGATCACGCAGATCGGGGATTTGGCGTTTTCGTTTTATGAGAATGGTATGTATTCAACGGGTGTCGGGTTGCAGAAGGCGTTTAGCGGTAAGAAAATCACAAAGGCCGATTTGGGATTGGATATTATTGCCGAGGAGTTTACCGACAAGTCCAAGAGTTCCGAAGCCGTCAGAAAAATATTTAAAATAATCGGCCTTGAAAAATTGGACAATATCGGAAAAGAAACGCTCGTCAACGGAGCGATGAATAAATTGTCAAAACAGGCGAACGCCAATGATCCTGCATTAATCCAAGAATTGAATCGTGTCTTTGGGCAAGAATCCGCGCAGACGTTGCAAGATTTAAAAAATCAAACGCCATCGACGAACGTGAAATATTTATTGTTCAGCAAGCTCGCCGACTACCAGCCGATTGCGTTATCTGAAATGCCTGAATATTACGCCAAGGGCGGGAACATGAGAATCTGGTATATGCTCAAGTCCTATTCAATCAAACAAATCGACGTATTCCATAACCAAGTATTTATGGATATGAAAACGAATCCAAAAAAGGCTTTGGGAAATTTAATTAAATTATCTGCGGCATTAGCCATGATGAACGGCAGCGCGGACGTTATAAAAAATATTCTACTTGGTCGGCCAACGGATTTGACGGATTTGGTGGTTGATAATATTTTACGCTTAATCGGTTTCTCAAAATATACAGTTTATAAGGCTCGTCGGGAAGGTATCGGAGCGGCCATGCTTGCAACGATATTTCCTCCGGTCCCATTCGTGGATGACTTATACAGAGACTTATCATCCAAAAAAGACGTTTCCGATTATAAAGTTTGGAATGCGATCCCATTGGTTGGTAAATTCTATTACTGGTGGTTCGGCGGCGGAAGGCAATTTTTAGACAAAAAGAAGAAAAAGAGTTCGTTTTAAATATCCAAAATTTCTATTGCGTAACCGTATCATATATCTAAACTATTCATAGCGGAGGATTCATGCTCAGATTTTTTCTGATACTATTTTTGTTGACATTTACCGCTCCCGTTCACGCGACGATCTCATCGACGACAAGCCGTATGGATTACACTGGCAACGGCGCGGTCGATACTTATCCCTATTCCTACAAAATATTCGCAAATACCGACCTTCGAGTTACCGTGAAGGACACCGACGACGTTGAGACAACTCTGACGCTGGCGACGGATTATACCGTCACCGGCGTTGGCCGTTCTTCGGGCGGTAACGTCGTACTCGTCAATTCAGCACAGGATTGGCTCGACGGTGATGGTGATTTGCTCTCAGGATATATCCTCACGATTCGACGGGTGCGCCCCATCAAACAACTGACTGACATTAGAAATCAAGGTGCGTTCTATCCCGAAGTTCATGAGGATACATTTGACAGTTTGGTTATGATCGGCCAGCAACAGCAGGACGAGATTGACCGCTCGATGAAATTGTCCGAGACGAGCGATCCTGACGATTTTTCGACGGTTATGCCGTCAACTCTGGTCGGTAATCCTGGTGCTTCGATAATCGTCAACGATACCGGCGACGGTTTTACAGATGGTCCTACCGCCGAAGATATTGCTGATGCACAGGAGAACGCGGCAAGCGCGGCGGCAGATGCGGCTCAAGCGGCCATAGACGCTGCGGCGGCTCAAGCGGCTGCGGCTTCGATTAATCTTCCAAGTTTTTCCGGAAACAGTTTAAAAATACTCCAAACCAATCAGGCGGCGAACGCATGGCAAATGATGGATTTACGCGCGCCGAACGTCGGTATCGGAACAACGACACCGAACGCCGGTAAATTCACGACGCTTGAGGCTACCGGAACGACGACGATGACTTCTGGATATTTTTCCGGGAACGTCGGGATCAATACGGTTAATCCGACACAGAGGCTTCAAATTGTCGGAACGGTTTCGGCGACGACGTTCACAGGTGCGAATGTAACTTCGGGTGCGAATCCGGGGCACACTCACACGGCAACGTCGGTGGGATCGTTGGTTGGAGCTCCTGTTTCTAAGTCGGATAATACTGTTTATCAGGCAGCAACCGACGGCGAATTTTGCGGGGTTATCACCTGCGGAACATCTTCGATCAACGTCGGGAAAATTGAAGTCTACACGGACGCATCAAATCCTCCGACAACTTTAATGACTGGAGCAAACTGTTCAGTTGTGGCTTCCGTAACGTCGGAGACATCCACTGGAAACGTAGGCGGTTTTTGTGTCCATATCCGCAATGGAGAATATTATAAGGGTGTCCTTTCTTCTTCGGCTGCCGGTGGTGGTTCGACAGGCGCATCGGCAACGTATACATTCAAACCAATCGGATCATGAGGAGAATTTCAATGAAAAAACTTATCTTAATTTTAGCGTTTTTATTTTTATCCGTTCCGTTTTCTTTCGCTCAGGAATTCCCGCGCAAGCATCATACCGACGTTTGGAATTATCCCGAGCAGTTTCAGACGTTGATTGATTACGACGATAGAACTGATGACAACGCTGTTTATATCGGAAGGTCAAGCAAGGGTTCTGCGGCTTCTGCCGATAATTGGGTTATTTATCAATTAACATACGATGAAGATGATCGTTTAGTGGTCGTCCAAGTGGCCACAGGATCTTGGGATAACAGGGCATCACTTACCTACGAATAAGGAAAATAATATGAAAAAAATAATATTGATGGTTCTGTTAGTCCTATTTTGTAGCCCTTCTTTTGCTGGGCTAGAAATGAATCCAATTACAGGGAAGTTGGATAAAACAAACGATACGAATGTAACAGAGATTGTCTCTGAAGTTTGGGAAGAGCAGGGAAACAATGTTTACCTGATTGATACGAGCCAGAACGTCGGTATTGGTACAATTAATCCCGCAGGGAAATTGCATGTGGCTGGACCCTTTGTGGTTGAAGGGGATTTTTCAGGAATACTGCTGGACTATGGTCAGAAAATTGACGGCGACACCTCTCGGAAATTTACTTTTTCAGACACCATCGGAACTTACAATTCAAACTTTCGTCTCGATTTGGACACAACTTCAGGCGTTGCCAGTTTTGATTCCTCATCGACTGTTCCGATAGAGGAAGTAGAATTCGTTGATATGACCGTTACCGCGACGGCGTTCGTGGGGGATGGTTCAGGACTGACGGGTATTTCTGGCGGGGGCTCAGTCGGATGGACTGACGGGGGAACGAATGTTTATGCAACGACGACTTCTGATCGTGTCGCGATAGGAACAACAACTCCGAGTGCCGGTTCAAAACTTCAAGTTGTTGGGACAGTATCAGCCACGGCGTTCGTCGGTGATGGTTCAGGCTTAACGGGGATTGTCGGCGGTGGTGGTTTAGGGAACGTAGTCGAGGATACGACACCGCAGCTTGGCGGCGACCTGGATATGAATGCCAAGAATATCGACTTCCCGTCAACGGCCAATATTTCAGACGTTCTTGACGAGGACAACATGGCCTCAAACTCGGCAACGAAATTGGCAACTCAACAGTCGATCAAAGCCTATGTTGATACGGCGATTTCTGGCGTTAGCGGCGGCGCTGGTGGATGGACGGACGGTGGGGCAAACGTATACTTAACTGCAACTTCCGACATAGTAGGAGTTGGGACAACAACTCCGAACGCTCAATTAATGATTAGCAACGTCGGCACAGGTGACTCATTCCGGGTAGATGATGCGTTAAACGATACTACGCCGTTTTTAATCACGTCAGCTGGGAACGTGGGGATTGGAACATCAAGCCCCTCTTCGCCTTTTCAATTTGGGACAGCTTCCGCATCGAACTTCATCTCGATGAGTACAGCTTCTGCACCAGCGATGGCTATTAGAGCAGACTCCGCTAGTACCGTAGATCTATTAAACATACAAAGTTCTGGAATAAGTAGTGGCAATGCGCTGGAGGTAAGTTCGAGTTCAGCATCACAAACAGTTCCTCTTGCTCTTTTCACCCAAAGCGCAGCTTCTTCCGGCGGAACGCTTCGAGTTAATCAGTCGAGTGCTTCCTCTACAGGGAGAGCAACCCACATAACAAACGCTGGTACTGGCGACACGTTCTTAGTCGAAGATGTGGCCACGGATTCCAGTCCGTTCATTATTGGTAGCGACGGGAATGTTGGCATCGGAACGACAACGGTATCCGCTAACAAATTACGTGTTGTTGGAAACATCGACGCTACTTCGTTTAGTGGTGACGGTTCGGCTCTTACGGGTATCTCTGGTGGGTCAAGCGGCTGGACAGACGGCACAGCCGTCATCTATACGACAACTTCAACGGATAACGTCGGTATCGGCACGTTTAATCCGCTCCAGAGACTCCAAGTTGTTGGGACGGTTCAGGCGACGGCCTTCGTTACAAATTCAACTGTAGCCGGTTCGCTGGTCTTAAATGAGGATAACGCTAACGGCGTAAACACGATCACCATATCCGCGCCGTCATCGATTTCTTCAAACAGGTCATGCGCTCTGGAAGATGACTCGACGCCGTTTGATAACTGCGTGACTCCGGCTTCTGGCGGATGGACGGACGCTGGAGCCACGATCAACGTGACAACCAGCACGGACAACGTAGGTATCGGGACTTCTTCTCCAGAGAAGAAACTTGTTCTGGCCGGTGCCGATTCGGACATGCGTATCAAAAGCACAACAAGCTCGGTCCATGGAGAGTTGCAATTCTTCTCTGATCTCGGAGAATCGTTCAACATTGGAGTTGGGGGTTCAACTACTTCTCCAGCAAGCGAAGCGTTTTTCGAGAACGTCATCAGCGGCGCTCCGGTCAACTTTATATCGAACGCTGGTCGATTCGGTTTTAACGCTGGTACAGGAACAGGCCAGATTACCATAGACGGTGACACTGGCGGTTGCCTCATGTTCCAAGATACTGATAACGCAGGATGGACGGAGTGCGACGCACTTAATGGTTCTCTAACCTGTTCGACAGATGCGGATGGTATATGCGATTAGTGAAGCAACTACTGGCAACCGCTATTCTGCTATTAATCCTCGTCGGAGATTCTGAGGCGGCTGGCCCCTATTATGTGAGACCAAACGGAAGCACCGCAACAAATTGCACGGGTCTTGCGGATGCCGATTATGATGGTTCTGGGACCGGTGAGGCGTGTGCATTCAATCATCCGTTTTGGCTGACGGGCGTCCCTGTTAATTGTGGCGGCACCTCCGGCCCGTTGGCAGGAGGAGAGACGGCAATTATATATCCCAAGTCTGGTGGTTACGACATGGGGTATGGCGCACCTAACACAGCGGGATCAACGAGCTATCCTTGGGATTGCCACATGAATCCCATTCCTTCCGGGCCAAACTCTTCAACAAAAACAAAAATCTATGGCTCAAATTATGCGTCGTGTTCCAGTATCTCATCGGCAACTGAACTCTACGGTAAAGAAAGAGCTTATTTTGTTCTTAATTTAAGAGGTAGCGATAATGTGGATGTTCGGTGTCTAAATGTTACCGACCACTCGCAATGTCGCCATTCTGGATTAGCCGGTGAAGGGTTGGCCTGCCCTGCCTCGTATCCGTATGGTGATTATGCGCTAGTAGGGTTAGACTCAACCGGATCGGCGAATGTCAATCTTAAAGATATATGGATACATGGTTTTGCATCAGAGGGAGCGGGCGTCGATACCCCTACGGATTGGACGGTAGAGAACGTCAACTTGTGGGCAAACGGCGGTATTAATTGGAATTTTAATGGTAGTGGTGCGGGTGGAACGACTGACCAGGCAACGGGAACGATGACGTTTACGGGGGGCATTGTTGCGCATGGCGGCTGTATTGAGTCGTACCCGCCGGTGTCTCATGACTATGATGGGATCACGCTATACGAACCGGAGTCTTGCTGTTCGCAAAGTCAATCTGCCGTGTGCATATCTGACGGGCTTGGAACTGAATCTAATCAGGCTAGCTGGATTTTTGATGGGGTGAAATACGTAAGAAACGTAGGTGATGGGTTAGACCTTCTCTATCATGATATCGACGGTGGCTCCGGTCTTGTCACCGTAAAAAATTCTAAATTCTTAAAGAATAGCGGGAACCAAGTAAAGGTCGGAGGAAACGCCATCCTCTACAATCTCGCTATTGATGCGGAGTGCAATTATTTTAGCGGCAAATCTTATACCTATACAGGGGATGGTGGATTCTCCGATCATTGCCGCGCCGGTGGCAATGCAATATCCATAGCATTTCAGACGGGAACGGACGTTTATGTCGAAGGGATTACCGTTGTTAACACAGCTAACGGCGAGCCGTTTACAATTACGGCGCGGAATATTGCTAACTGCGCCGGAGGGAATCGCTTGGAAATAAGAAATAGCATTTTTACAACCACAAACGGTCTCGGCTGGATCAACATCGACGGTTCATGCTCAAGCGCAACCGTACAACAAGATCATTCTGTTATATGGGGATTTCTTTCCAACCCAACAGGTACAGGAAACGTATTCACAAACCCCGGGCTATCCGGAACAATTATTGGCTCGGATCAAAATTTCTTAATCCCTTCAACTAGTAGCTCAGCATACAATATCGCTGATGAGACGGCTGCAAATCAGACTTCTGATGACATGTTCGGATTTGATCGAGGAGCCGCTTGGGACGCCGGAGCGATTGAGTTTGGGTCAACCGATACTGGAGAGAGTGGCGGTGGCGGAGGTTCATCAACAGGCATCAACGCCTACATCACCGGAAAAGCAAGCCTCACCGGAGGACGGATTCAATGAGACAAATATTCTCCCTCTTAATGATTTATTTTTTGTTGGTCGGCCAATGCTTCGCCGCGACCGGTGTGCCTAATTCGCAACATTGGGAATATGCTTCGTTCGGCGGGGCTGGTGCTTTTCCGATGGTCATATCGGACAACTTCACGGCTGATAAGGTCTATGCGATACCGGACGTAAATGCGCCTTATGTTTCGACAAATAAGGGTGAATTGTGGTCGTCGCTCTCAACAGTCGGGGCAGTTAATAGTGGTTTTAAGCCGACGCAGGTTGCCGCTTTTGTGCAATCCAAGACTACAGCGACATTAATGTACGCTCTCGATTCGACGACAACGGGGGGACTTAGCAAAAGCACAGACGGTGGACAGACTTGGACAAAGCTAAACTCTTTTAGAGCGGGGAAGGGGCTTAAAACAATAGTTATTGATAAGGATAACGATAATAATGTCTTTGTTGCCCCCGCTGGAGGCATTGTTTACAAATCCACCGACGGCGGGGTTAACTTTACAAGCCTTGGTAGTGCTTTCGCAAGCAGGGCGGCTTCCTATACGACGCAATCAACTTGTGTTGCTGCTGGTGCTTCCTGGTCTGCTTCCGGGTGTTCGATAGGTGTGACTTTTATTTACCACGATAGTGTAAATAATGACCTCTATCTTGGAAGCAAAGGTTTCGGAATGGTCAAATACGATCTTGGCACAGACACTCAAACCTACGTTGATCTGGCTGGTACAAATGCCCTTTTCAACACGGGGTATGACACATATATCGACGGTTCATCAGTCGAGAATTTATGCGTTGGGTCTGGCTTTAAGGTCGCCTGTACGTCTGACTTTTCGACGTGGAATTATTCATCGGCGTTGGCTTCTGATTCGACTTATTTTATCAACACTCTGGCCGTACACCGCAAGGCTGACGCCTCAATAAACATTGTCGCTAATCGTCAGTTAAAAACAAGCGTCTATACCAACGTCACGCATTACAGCACAGACAACGGGGCGACATGGGGAACGTCTACCCGTTCCAACAACACGACAATGAACCCGACTGGTGCATACAACGCAGGTAATCTAGTTTTTTATGCTGAGGATGACCGAACAAATGACGGTGTTATTTACCTGACGACCGACTGGCGTGTTTATCGTTCTGATAACTCAGGCCAGACTTTCCATGAGAAGGTGGATGGGGCACCGATGCAGGTAGCGCATGACATTGAGGTTTCTCCAAACGGAACGATATACATGGCATCAATGGATAAAGGTATCGTGTATTCAACGGATAATGGTGATAATTGGATAATGGGAACGCCAAGTACGGCTAAGGGTCAGCCGTTCGTTACTGGTTCAGCTAATGATTATGGTGGCCATTATTGGCAGATTGAAACTGCCGGGACCAGAGCGGAGTGGGATGCTGGGAATGGAAAGGTTTTTGTTTGTGCGACGATGTACAGTACCCCGACATCACTTTTTTACGTCAATTATCTCCTTAGAAGCCTCGACAATGGCGTTACATGGACTCGCTCTAACTCTGGACTTCCGACGGTCAGATTGTTTGGTGACGCTGTTTGGGGGAACGGATACTGTCGTTCAATGGGATTGTCCGCTGATGAGTCAAAGCTTTATATCGGTATGGACGGCGAGAACGGGGCGACGGTCGGCGGTTTGTTCCTTTCTGAAGATGACGGGGCAACTTTTGAAAGAGTTTGGTCTACACCTCGAAAGATATTCAATGCTTTGGCGGTTGACCCTACCGTTTCTAATGGGCTGAATCTAATGTTCGGGACTTGGGGCTATAATAATTACAACAATACGTACCAGTCTGAAAATGCCGAATTAACTGGTTCAGGCCAAACTCGCACGGGAACTTTAAATCATAATAACTTTATTGTGTCTGGGACGGTAACATTTACTAGCTCAGGCGAAACTTTTACAGACAACGGAAATGCAACACTAACAAGCGATCTTGGCGGTTCTGGGACATATAACACAACCACTGGTGCGTATTCTTTGACTTTCATTTCAACGCCAAGCACAACGACAGCAACTTATCAATGGCGTGGTTATGTAGATACAACCAATTTCGTCATGGATCAAGCGTATGACTCTAGCGGACGGCCCTATGCAGTTGGGAATGCTTCTGGACCTGTCATATACCGTTCTGTCCAAACTTCTTTTGGTGATGGTTCGGGAAGCTATGGAACATGGCAGCTGATGAAAAAGTTTGGGACGAACGGCATTTTAGACGGCCTTGCAATCGATCCCCGCAATAACAAAAGAATCTTCGTTTCGGTTACAGAAGGGAGTGACCCTTCGACCAGGAGGGTTTACGTCACAACCAACGCAGATCAACACACAAATGCGACTTGGGTGGACATTACCGGAGACTTACCGATAGTGGGTGGATGTCGTGACTTGAAAGTGACGTATTTTGATGGGCCGCAAAGTCATCTACTTTGTGCATCGAACGGTGGGGGGATGTGGAAACTCGATTTAGCAGACGAACCGCAGTCATTCCCAAAAAGGACGGTCTTTGGAGGGTACAATTAAAATGAGAAAACTTTTAACCCTTATTATTATTATATTTTCTATCGGGGCGACAAACATCCCCGTCTCAAGAGAATGGCAAAAAGCTGGCTTCGGAGGGGGTGGGACGTACCCGATGATAACACCTGATAACACCGTTCCAGGCCTTTTATATATGGCCTCGGACGTGGCAGGGAACTTCAAAAGCGTCAATGCGGGGGAACAGTGGGAATTTATGAATGTTGGTACGACGACGATTTTAAATACCGCAATCGTTCAATCGGTATCCGATCCGAATGTATTATATTCTATCGGTCGGAAGCTGATTAAAAGCGTTAACGGTGGTCGTTCATGGGATACTCTCGGGAATTATTCAACAAACCGCCCAAATTCGTACAAGTGTATCGTTGTTGACAGAACAAACGCAGATATATTTTACTTCGCTACAACGAACGGGAAAATTTACAAGTCTACCGACGGGGGCATAAATATTGTTGAATATGCGACACCGTTCGGAACGAACATACCTGCTGAATTTCTTTATTTAAATACCGACGGATCAAGACTTGTTGCGGGTTCTAACGGTTCAGGAATGGTCAGCTACAACACAACAACCGACACGCCGACGGACATCGACCTGCCGGATACAAACGGGCTTCGGAATACTGATTTTGGAACGTATGATAATTCCGGGACGGAGGTTTTTTGCACGACATCGGGTCTTCACATTAATTGCACAGAAGATTTTGCAACTTGGACTCCGACGACGGACGTGACCGCTGATACAGCATATTTCATTCGTCGTTTTGCGGTTAAGAAGGTTTCCGGCGGGGCAAGGACGTTTGTCACATGGACACGTCTTATGTCCAGCCAATATACAAGCTTCGTAAGCCAAAGTATGAATAGCGGAAGTTCTTGGACAGACGTTAGCACAAACGTAACGATGGACGTGGTAAATAATCCGACGGAGATATGGGCTAGTTTCGGAAGCATCGGGACCGTTTTTTCCATCGCCTTTGACCCTCACTCAGACACGCAGGCTTGGATGACAACCGATTGGCGAATATTCAGAAGCAATGATGGTGGTGTTAATTGGGTTGAGAAAGTTAAAGGCGCACAAAATATCGTAAACTCAGATCTCGCGTGTTCCCCGACGAATCGCTGTTTCATGGCCTCAATGGACGTAGGACTTCAATATTCGGATGACTTGGGGGATCACTGGACGGCAGCCTTCCCAAACACATCCAACGGCGCAGAGCAGGGTTTCTCTAAAGCAGGTCATGTCTGGCGAGTCCTTACCAGAGGATCGCTTGCAGAATGGCAAGCCGGAACTGGTCAGGTTGTCGCCACGACATCGAATTGGGCGGACTTCAAGCCCCGCGTCATTTATTCAAACGACAACGGCGTGACGTGGACGATAACGACTTCAGGGCTTCCAACGACGCAACTTAATTCAACAACGGGGCTTACGGATCCTAATAAAGCTGCTTGGGGTGTCGGGCATCCTAGAGCATTAGCAAAATGCTCATCCAATGACGACATTTTGGCTTTAGGGATCGACGGTTATTCCGCAACCGAGAACGGCGGTATATTCATTTCCACCAATGGTGGTGTTGACTGGACAAGGACTACCCAGCCGCCCCAATGGAAAACATATAACGCTATCGCCTTTGACCCTACAGACGCCACATGCAACACCATTGAATTTGCTGAGTGGTTCGCCTCGACCGGGAGTATTTCAAAAACATGGCGGACAACCGACAGGGGATCAACTTGGACGAATGTAAAGAACGTGATTGGTATTTATGATCTAGCGTACGGATCGAACGGGACGGCTTACCAAGTCGGGCTCGATACAAATCCGAATATCGATCGTTCGACTAATGGTACAACATGGTCACTTATGAAGGCTTTAAACTTGACAAATCAGATTGCCGATGGTTTAGTCGTTGACGCCAATAATCCTAACCGTATTTGTGTCGGTGTTAATGACGGGACAAACACAGGAACATCGCAAGGATCTGGAAGTGACGCTTCGGGGGATGGTGCAGGGTCTATTTACTGCACGGCTAACGCACAGAACGGTTCATCTGCAATATGGCACCACATCACAGGAGATCTGCCGTCACCATCTGGTGTTACCGTAATCACTTTTGCGTATAACTATCAAGGCAGCGATTGGATCCTCATCGGAACAGACGGGTCAGGAGTTTTCCGACTCCCGGCGAAGGATAAAGCAAGAACGACCATGTCAAACGTGAGGTTTCTCAACCCATAAGTCGGTAAGGGGGATTCGGAATAATGGAGAATATATCCGTCTGGATAGCGATAGTCATGGGTGTTGTTGTTCCAGTCGGGGGGTTTATTTTTAATTCTCTGATAACTAAAAGGAATGATGAACTAAAAGAACTTTTCTTTAAGAGACTGGATGAGGAGAAGATGAACCTGTCAAATAATTATGTCAGGAAAGACCTTTACGAACAGGCTATGAAATTCCACGTTGAGCATAGCGACGAGAAGTTCAAGTCCATGATGCAATTAATGACGAATCAGTATGAGAATGTTGAGGACAAAATAGAGGAATTAAAAAAACTGATAAACGATAAATTCAATGGACACCAGAAATAAGTGGGAGCTAGTCCTAGAATTAAAATTGTACGCTGTTTATCTGCGGGGTGAACTTGAACGAAATAAGAGAAATTCTAGAGTACATGGAAGTTCAAATCAAGAAGTTAGAAGATGCCGTGGATATTGCCGACAACAAGTTAACAGAGATAGCAGTGGCTACGGCCTCGATTCGTTACGACTTTGAGCAGTTGAAGATGAGGTTCAAGGATGGGTGAGTACGGACTACAGATTATCGCAACCATATTAATGTCCTGTCTTTCAGCGTTCTGCTACAGGCTAGGAGGACTAGGAAAAGACCAAGCCAAGCAACAGATACCGTGGTGTCCGGCGTGGCTTATAAACACCAAGACAAGGGATGTAGGATGCTCTCTGATCGTTGTGGCGTGGCTATATTTCTTCTTCCCCAAAGTCCAATGGTTCCTCTATCCGCTTTCCTTTGGTTTAATCTGGGGGGCATTATCGACGTATTGGGACTTCATAAACGGTGAAGATAACTTCTGGTTGCATGGTTTTGGTATCGGTTTAGCCTTGTTCCCGATTGCCATAGGTTCAGGGCAATGGATAGGATTCGGCGTCAGGGCGGTGGCTCTGGCGGTTCTCATGGGCGCATGGTGTATAATATTCAAGAACGATTGGGTAGAG
>ERZ869925.534-NODE-534-length-26918-cov-4.324871_pt1 | contig 26918 bp, 30 predicted proteins | sample MGYA00579311_ERZ869925 | MGnify/ENA primary metagenome ERZ869925 (study PRJEB32216, sample SAMN09231817) | wastewater metagenome | place: USA: Maryland | collected 2016-07-30 | study: EMG produced TPA metagenomics assembly of the PRJNA472060 data set (Reclaimed...
TACACGACGCTCTTCCGATCTGGTGACCCCAAAAAAAGAATACGATAATTGGAACAGAATTGTCTCTAACTTAGGTAGAGAAATTAAACATTCGGTATTCGAGTCAATTAACCAAAAATTATTTCAAGAAAAAAGTATTGTGGACTTAGACTTGAGAACAAGCGGAATTTCCCATGGAAAAAAATCTTTTTTTAATTTAGAAATTAATTTATATACAAACTCTGAATTGGATTTTAAATCCATGGAAATTAAAGATTCTATTAAAAGTATGGTTAAATCTATATTCAGAAATAACATTCAACAAAACAAATACTTCGAATTTTCAACCTCAAAAAAAACTAATGACCAATAAACTATTAGGAACCGCATATTTATCTTAAAAGATTAGATGAAAAATTTAAGAATATTAGAGGCAAGCGAAATCGGTCACGGTATCTTGATTGAAATGGATGCTGGTTGGGTTTCTCCCAAAGACAGACATAATGAAGTCATGTTAAAAGAAGCCAAAGAGTTGGATTATAGAAATCCGTTTGAATTCTACGCGGTTCTTCAAAAATACGACACACCAAATAGAAATGGTAGGACATACCCTAAAAGAATCCTTGAAAGGGAGGCTGACAATTATAAAAAAGCGATTGCAAAAGGTTTGTCAACTTCAGAGTTAAACCACCCAGAATCGTCTCTTATTGACTTAGACAGGGTGTCTCACATTATCACCGATATATGGTGGGATAGAAATATTTTAATGGGTAAACTTAAGTTGTTAACTTCACCAGGATTTCATGAGAGTGGAGTTGTTTCTACTAAAGGAGACCAAGCGGCAAATCTAATGAGACAAGGAGTTACTTTAGGAATTTCTTCTCGTGGGGTTGGCTCACTTAAAAAGGTTGGTGAAAGAAATGAAGTACAGGATGACTTTGAATTAATTTGTTTTGACTTAGTATCGTCACCATCAACACCAGGAGCTTATTTGTTTGGAGATGTTAAAGAGAGAGATAATTACGAGGAAAATTTGGAAGAAGAAAGAAATTACAAACAAAATAATGGATATGCTGAAAAGTCAGTTGACTTAATGAAAAAATTAGACGATTTTTTAAAAAAATAAAAAACACATATATGGAAATGGAAGAAAAGTATTTTGTCGCAAAAATTCAGTACGACTTACCTGACGATAGCACAGGTAAAATTAAAAAAATTAGAGAAGAAAAATTAGTTAAAGGTTATTCTGTAACTGACGTTGAAGCAAAGGTTACTAAGAAATATGAGGGATTTACTCACGATTGGAGAATCACAGCAGTTTCTGAAAGTAAAATTGACGAAGTCATCGAATAATTCGTTTTAGTAATAATTAATAAAAGTGGTCCATGTGACCACTTTTTTTATTTGGGGGTATATTTATAAATAAAAATAATATGAACTTCCAAGTAAATTTAGGTGATGGAGTAACTCAAGAACAAAGAGTGGTTACCGCTTCATCATGGTCAACATGTTTAGCTTATTGTGAAGGTACAGAGTTACCTATATTAACAATTCAATCATTACCTCAAATTAATATTGTAGTTCATGATTTAGGAACAAACAATTGTTATACTACCTACATTAAATCTAATGGAGTGCTAAATAACTATATGGTATGGGCTAACGACTTCCAATCCTTCACTACGTGGCTTAATTCTTTGACAAGCCCTGTAATACAATCGGTACAAAATTCAAATAAACTTTACGTAACAGTGTAACTAAAATGAATTTTTTTCATTTTGACACTATTTATTAGTTAAAATAACCAATTTTTTCATGCAAGAAAATAAATCATTAGTACAAGAGGCACTCATTCAAATGAAAAACGTTGAAGAGGCTATTGCCGAAAATGCAAAAGGAATACTTGCTTCAACTATGAAGGAAGAAATCAATCAGTTAGTAAAAGAATCTCTGTCAGAACAAGACGAAGATGAGGTTGAATTAGATGTAGACATGGAGGACGAAGACTCAGAAGAGTTTGACGTTGACATGGATACTGATAACGAAGATGAAATGGATATGGACATGGATATGGACATGGATATGGATTCTGAAGAAGAAAGTCCAATAGATTTAACTGACGCATCTGACGAAGAAATTCTTAAAGTGTTTAAAGCTATGGGTGAAGAAGACGGAATCATTGTAAAAAAAGATGGTAACGATATTCATTTAACCGATAGCGACACTGATGAAGAGTATTTAGTTAAGCTTGGTGAATCTGAAGAAGACACAAATTTAGATGAAACTATGTATTTAGATGAAATCGACGAAATGGACGTTGACACAGAAGATGTGATTAACGCTATTTTTAGTAAAGACGGTGATGCTTCAGATATCGAAGTAGACCAAGACGAAGAAGTTATGTATGAAATCGAATTCGAAGATGATGACATGATTGAAGAAGAAGATGACGACATGATGGAAGAAGAAGATGACGACATGATGGAAGAAGAGGAAGAAGATTTGGACGAATCTTACAACCCAAGAAGAGCTGTTAGAGAAGCGAAATCAACAATCAAACCTAAAGGTGTTGGAATTGGCTCAGGACCTAAATTCACTTACAAAGATAAAGCAGCAGGTGGATTTAAAGAGGACAAAAAACAAGGTCCTAAATCAGTAGGTACTGGTAAAGCAAAATTCGAATACAAGAAAGGTGAAAATATGGAAGGAAAATCCAAAGTTGTTAAGGCAGAAACAAAAGAAAGTGCTCACGGAATGAAAAAACCAAACACTTTAAAAAAGAAACCTTTTGGAAAAGAGGAAACTAAAGAGGCTGCTAGAACTTACGGGTTTGGTTCTAAAGAAGGTAGAGGGTTAAGAAAAGGTGTTACTAACAACAGAAATTATGTTTATGGTAACAACGGAGTAAAAGTCGAATCTACTCAAGAAGTGTCGATGTTAAGAGAGAAAAATGAAGAATACAGAAAAGCGTTAAATGTTTTCAGAGAAAAACTTAACGAAGTTGCAATCTTTAACTCAAACTTAGCTTACGCGACAAGATTGTTCACAGAACATTCGACAACTAAAAAAGAGAAAATTAATATCTTAAGAAGATTTGACAATGTTGAAACTTTAAAAGAATCTAAAAATCTTTATCAGTCAATTAAAGGTGAATTATCTAAAACTGAAACAAAATCAATGAATGAGTCAGTTGGAACAAAATTAAACAAACAAGTTTCGACAGGTTCTTCAACCACACTAATTGAATCAAAAACTTACGAGAATCCTCAATTCATGAGAATGAAAGATTTGATGGGTAAATTAGGGTAAAAATAAATTAATAAAAACAAAAATACAATTTTAAAATGGGAGCATTATTAGAATCAGGTCTTGTTGGTAACATCGGGTTAAAACACCTTAAAGTTATCAAAGAAGATACAATCAACAAATGGGACAAATTAGGATTCTTAGAGGGTCTTAAAGGTCACATGAGAGAAAACGTTGCACAACTTTATGAAAACCAAGCATCGTATTTAATTAACGAAGCATCATCTACTTCTGATACAGGAGCATTTGAAACAGTGGTTTTCCCTATCGTTAGACGTGTATTCTCTAAATTATTAGCGAACGACATCGTTTCTGTACAAGCTATGAACTTACCAATCGGTAAATTATTCTACTTCGTACCTAACATTCAGGCTTACCAACCAGGTACTACTGAGCACTACGCACCTTATGGTTCACCAAACGCTAACGCGGACCAAACTCCGAATAGTGGTTATGACTATAACAACACTAAAGACCTTTACGATAGATTCTACGAAGGTAACGAACCAGCTTTAGACCCACCAGGTTTATTTGACTATTCTAAAGGGCAATATTCTGCAATCACTGGTGAGGTGGTTACTGTAGCTTGGGATGCGGACCAATTAGTCCCTTCGGCTTACACTACATCTAACTACAGAAAAGTGCTAATTGTTATGTCAGGATTTGCATCTGATGGTGCTGGTAAATTAATTGGTCCTGATGGTCAACCAATGGATAACGAAGCATTCTTATCTGATTTGACTGTTAAAGGAGCTGCTGGTAACCCAACTACATCTGCAAATGCTAACAACGCTTACTTATTCAGAGTTGTAACTCAAAGATATGGTAAAGGTATTGTAGAATATGGTAACAACAATTCAACATTGTTATTCCCTCAATCTAAAACTGACGGTGGTCAATATGATAACTTATGTGACGCTGAAGGTAAAATTTACTTAGAGGTTGATTTACAAGTTCCTGCTGAAGTAGGTGCTGGTTCAATGGACGGTTACACAGGTTCAACATTCTCTTCTACAACTGCTAATAACCAAGCGTTTACCGCGACTTACAGAATCTACAAAAACTTAGAGTTTGAAGATAAGATTGGTGAGGTTTCTTTTGACCTTATGTCTGTAACAGTTTCAGTAACTGAAAGAAAATTAAGAGCTCAATGGTCTCCAGAAATGGCACAAGACGTTGCAGCGTTCCACAACATCGATGCTGAAGCTGAATTAACGGCTTTATTATCTGAACAAGTTGCGGCTGAAATCGACCGTGAAATCTTAAGAGATTTACGTAAAGGTGCGGCTTGGAACTTAAGATGGGATTACAATGGTTGGAAACGTCTGGGTTCTAACGCAGTTCCTTATACTCAAAAAGATTGGAACCAAACGTTAATCACTGCGATTAACCAAATTTCTGCTCAAATCCACAAGTCAACCTTAAGAGGTGGGGCTAACTGGATTGTTGTTTCTTCTGAAATCAGTGCTATCTTTGATGACTTGGAATATTTCCACGTATCAAACGCAGCTCCTGAGCAAGACCAATACAACATGGGTATTGAAAGAGTTGGTACTTTAGCTGGTCGTTACCAAGTATATAGAGACCCTTACTTCCCTGCTAACCAAGTGTTAATGGGTCACAAAGGAACATCTTTGTTAGATACAGGTTACATCTACGCACCGTACGTACCTCTACAATTAACTCCAACAATGTACAATCCATTCAACTTCACTCCAATCAAAGGTATCATGACTAGATACGCTAAGAAAATGGTGAACAACCGTTTCTACGGTAGAATCACAGTTGATGGTGTAAGAACATTTGACTTGAGAGAATTAAGATAATCATTATCTTATATAACACTAAAAGGGTTCCTATTGGGGACCCTTTTTTTATTTAGACAATTCCTTATAAGGTACTCGGTATTTTAAAGTATCAATCATTCGATACACTGTTGAATCTTGTACCGACCAAAAATTAACGTTAGATGGGTAATTAAAGATTTGTTCCATGTTATACTTACGGTGTTTAACTAAGTAACTGTTATATAACGTTGATTTTTTTGAGAATGGAAATACTCTGTTAGAGTAAGATGTTATGATAAACAGTAATCCAATGGTTATTGTGACGAGTATTTGCTTCATTTCTATGTTAAGATTTTAGTAAAGATACTACTTTTTAGTGATACACCAATTTAAAATTAAAAGATATTTATAAATAAACTGTAATGGGTAGATTAATAATAAGCGAGAGTGATAGGACGGATATACTTCGTCAATATAATTTATTATTAGAGCAAGACGATGTCCCAAGAGAGCCCTTAGTGATTGACAAGGTTGTAACATTTCCTGCGGGATATTATAGTGAAAAATATTTAAAAGATTTAGTCCCTGAAGTCGAAAAAATAACGCAATATTTAAAATCAGGAAAAGGAGGGGCATTTTTAGTCGCGGTAGAAATGTCATCAGGGGAATCCCAAATACCTAACTCTGACGTTGAAACAAAAAACCCCGAAGGTACATCCCAAGGTTGGTTAGCACAACAAAGACAAACAACGATTACTAAATACATTACAGACCAATTACAAGGATTTGTAGAACAAAAATTACTATTATCGTTACCCACATTTACAATTAACCCCATTGTAATTGGGGAAACTCCATGGGTGGGGCAAACGTTCACTCAATCTAATGGTGAGAAATATGTTTGTACCGAAAAAGAAAAACTTGCAGGATGTATTACAAAATATAGAGCCTGCAGAACCTCAACATGTAAAGACCTTGCATCCAGATACTCCAGTGAACAATATATTAAAGTTAAAATCACTTTAAAAGAATTATCTGAACAAAAAAAATGTTTGGATAATATGACAATCGAAGTTAATTACATTAAAGGTAATCACACTTGTAATGCATCAGTTTATAAAATTTTTATAAACGGAATTCAATTAACAAGGGATGATGGAAAACCGTTTGCAAGTTTAAATAACGATGGTGTAAACACAAACAAAGAACTTAATTACTATAACAACAGCCATAAACAGGGTGGTGCGAGATATAATAAATTTATAATAACCCCTGAGATTGCAACAGAATTATTAAAAGGAGGGAAAAAATCGTTTACCATAAGTGCAATGTGTTGGAACCCATTAGGTTATAGTTTCCCTAATTGGGGGTATGGTTGCCATGAAGGGGTGGGTACTGTTATTGTAACAAACGGAACTGGAGAAAAATTCACTTACGAATCAGCAACTCCTAAAGGAAGGGATGAAACTAAAACATTGGTCACTATCGATGCATGTGGCAGTGGTAAAAAATAGTTTATTTAAATTATATTCGCACTATATTTATTATTAGATTTTAAGTTATCAGTCCCCAGTCTTAACGACTGTTGAGTATTCACGGACACAAAGGTATTGGTAACGTAGTCATTAAACTATCGTAAAATTTAACAACATGTATTACGCAACACAAGTGGGCAAACCGACCGCGCACATCACAAAGAAAAAGTCACGTCTTAAAGTGTACAATGGAAACACAGTCTTTTTAAATGATAAAGACAACTTCGAATTCGAAATCCATAATCCAAAACAAAAATCAGTACTTGTAAAAATCAAATTGAATGGTGAATACATCTCAACAAGTGGAGTTGTATTAAGACCAGGTCAGAGGGTGTTTTTAGAACGTTTCCTTGACTCTAACAACAAGTTTGAGTTCAGTACCTATGAAGTTAACAACACGTCTGAAAACAGGTCTGCAATCGATTTAAACGGTGACGTTAGAATTGAGTTCTATGATGAACAGGAAGTTAGGGTTTACCCACACCTTTCAGGTGGAAATTGGGGTAGTGGTTGGACGACTATTAATTCAGGTTCACCATATTATGGTACAACTCTTAGTACTACAGGTGGAGTAGGACACACAACTACAACATCAACATATAATTCGTCAAATGCGTCTTATACAAGTTCAGTTTGTATGGATTCTCTTGGAGATTTTGAACCGTCAAGTGTGGGAAAATCCCCAAAGAAAAGTAAATCAATTGAAACGGGTAGAGTTGAGAAGGGGGAATCTTCTAATCAAAATTTCAGTAACTCGTATGAGGATTTTAAATATAATGTTGCCCATCAGGTGACATTTAAAATCTTACCATTAAGTAATAAAAACAAAACCACAGAGGACATTAGACAATATTGTACCGAATGTGGTACCAAGACAAAATCGAACTTTAAGTTTTGTCCGTCTTGTGGAAATAAGTTATAAATGAAAAAGGGTCCCGTGAGACCCTTTTTTTATGTTCAGTAGTATTTATAGTAAGATATGAGTATTAAAAGAAAACAAATTAAAGAAGCAACAGGTTCAGGAAATTCAGGACATTTTAAAGTCCCTATTGTGCTTTCACCTCAGGATTGGAAAGATAACCAACTTGGTCCATTTAATATTCCAGTTTATAGTTACGACAACGCTGAATTAGCGTATGAAGAGGCTGATGGAGATTTTAAGGAAACTCCTGAAATGAGAAAAAAAATAGAAACAAGAACTGATAAGTTATCTAAAGTTGACGCATATCTTAAAAGTTTTTATACAGGTCAAAACGATGAAGACGGTAGTAACATTGCGGATGTTGACTCCCCTGAAAAAATAATCCAACAAGCTGTTGGACCACTTAAAGAATCTTTTTTAAAAGAAGATTTAGCTGTTTGGTTTGGTACCAAGAAAAAACCAAAAGGAAGTAAACAACCTAAGGGACCTTGGGTAAACATTTGTCGTAAAAAAGAAAGTGGAGGACATCCTCCATGTGGTAGACCTGAAGCAAGTGATAAAGGATATCCTAAATGTCGTGCCGCGGGTGTTGCAAGTAAAATGACCGATTCTCAAAAAAAATCCGCTTGTCAACAAAAAAGGAGAGCGGAAAAAACCAACCCTAAAACAGGTACAGGTAACAAACCTAAGATGGTTTCATACAAACCAAAAAAAGAATCGGTACGAGACTTAATAAAAAAAGTTCTTAGAGAGAAATTTAATTAACTTAATTTTTCTAAAATCTTTTTTAAAGAATGTTGGATTTGACTTTGCATTTCAAGCTCAAATTCTTGTCTAATTAATTCAACTTTCTCATCGAATATTTTTTGTAATTTACCTGATAATGCTTCATTAATGTCAATATCATAATTGTATACGTGATTAGTGATGTTAAGTCTCATGTTAGATAATAATAAAAAGATACCTAATTCTTCATTCTTAATATATCTTTGGTTTGATAACGGTGCGATTAAGAATGTTGAGTTCGGATGATTTATTAACTTTCTAAAAATGGCTGAGGATTTAACCTCGTTACTTGTATAATGTTTTGGGTCATGTGAAAACATTCGATTGTATCGAATTATAGTTTTTAACTTTAATCTCTTAATTAACCTACCAAAAAATTTTCTCATTTGTCTATTCTATTTTTTAAAAAAATATAAGACTTTTTTTTTGTTTATCCAATGGTATGATAAAAAAAAAGAGAAGGTAACTTCTCTTTATAATTTAACAATAAGACCCTGAACAATGTTTCTTACCGTCTAATCCTTTGATTTTTCCTTTACAGACTTGAACGGCATACCCATTTGCGTAAGCACTTGGATATACTTTGAATTTTGACTTTGCTGCCGATTTTCCTCTAGCACAAAGAGGAGTACCTGTTTTTTTCTTACCTTCATTAATGTCTTCATAGTCAACATATTCTTTTGACATTTGATTTTTGAAAAAATCAAATACTTGGTCAATGTTGGTTTTGGCTTCAGATATGTGGTCATCCGCCCAATCATGACCATTTTGAATAATTTCGTCAAGTTGATTTGGGTCCATTTCCAACATCATATCACATTGTCTTTTAATTTGTTCTAAATTACTAAAGAACATATAATTTGCATGTTCTTGTTCTTTAAGAACTTTTTTTACGATTCTATTTAAATCTGACTCTGTCAATTTTACTGTATTTTTCATTATTTTTTATTTACGATATTAAACGTTAATTGTTTTTTATAGGTGTCTCTTTCACCTGAAGTGTTAACTTGTATGTCAACATAATATTGATTAGGTAATTTGTCTCTCATATCAAACATAAAATAATACTCGTTAGGAGTTCTATTAATTGGAGTCCAATCTTGAACTTGTACTTCAGTAGTTCCTTCTTTAACATATACTCGGTATGATGCCGAAACATCTAATAACATTTGTTGCGCAGTATATGCCTTTTTAATTGTTACCCCAACCTTTCTAATATCCGAGTTTAAGATTTGTTCGTTTTGTAATATACCATAAAAATCAAATCCAAATTTTTGAGGTTCTTTTGACGTTGACCCAATTTGAATACCAGCATTATATTCCTGTAATGTGAATTGGTTTTCAACATTTGGAATTGATTGACCGTTAATAGAAAGGTTTGACCACACATCGTAAAACATGCAAGGTGACGGACTTAAAGAAAAAACATTAGGAACTGTAACTTCATACACTCCTTTAGTTATTAAACAAGTTGTTAAATTTGTCGCCCCACTCAAAGGTAGACCATCCCTACCTTTTATAGTTACTGTTGGATTGTTATCTAAATTTACAAAATCACCATTCTGATAAATGTATAAATACAATTTATTCGTTTGATTTTTTAAGAATTGATTTCTATCGTCTTGAATTAAGTCGTTGTAGTTTGTTAATAAATAAGGTTGGTAGAAAGTTTGAGTATGTCTTGAAAAGAATGCAACACTATAACTATCGGTAAGACCTGTGATGTTTTCAATTTGAGGAAGATATGCCAGTCCCCAACCTGTAACTCCTGTAATGGAACCATTTAGGATACCATTAATCTCATCAGACATATCCATATCAACATCTTCATTCCCTAATTCAAAATGTTGTCTTGCAACAATTGTAAGTCCCGAATAATTTACTGTACCATTATTAGTGTTACTGTAAACACCTGGTTCGGACCAATTATTAATCGTGGTGGTTTGATACCAATTTGATGGTCTTGTTGAGAATGCTCTACTATCAACATATGTTAATGGAGACATTCCTCCTTGCGCACTGTTTTTTGCTAAATTGAAATCACTATAATCGTATCCAACACCTTCATCCCATTCTTGAGGGTTTCCAGTATTACCTGATACGTTAGGTATTCTAAATAGAATTAAATCAAATGACGTTGCCCTTCTTCTTTGGTTTGACATTACAGTATTAAGTAATTCGTTGTCAAAAGAAGATGTGTTAGTCATCTTTAATGTGTGAGTCATTCCTGTCGTACACCCTGTTGAGATGGTACCTGAGGCGATGTTCTGTTCTAACAAAGATAAATCTAAGTTGAATAGCAATCTCGTGTATCCAAAATTTGGAACAACCAAATCCGAAGCACCAAAGTTCAACTCAATAACAGGGTTTCTCCCTGTATTAACGAATGAGTTTGATACGATGGTATTATTTTTATCTATGTAAGACCTTAAAATTGACATTTATCTTTTTAATATAAATATCAATTAAGTCGAATATTACTGTTAAGTATTTTTGTAACCGCATTATTTAATTCTGTGAGTATTTCAGATGACGACGAACCGTCTTGAGTCACAGGAACAGGAGGTAGTCCTGGATACGCGTGAGTGTGGGTGACAAGGAATCTAACAATCATATCAATCAATTCTAATAGTTCTTCCCCTCTCACTAAACTTGAGGTGTTTGGTAAAATATCGTCAGCGAATTTTTCTGCGGAAATACCATAAAGTGTGTCGTCAAAATTAATTTTATCTTTACCAGGAATTTGTGAATTGTGAGACAATAAGAAAAGTCTGTCGCTACCTAAAGCTCCATAAGTCGATTCGGCATTGACGTATTTTGACTGAGGGACTGTTTTTTTAACAGGTGTTTTTGGCACACCAACCTTACCTTTAGAGTAAATTAAACCAAATCCACCTGTTAATGCGGCATTGAGTTTTACCCCTTGATAAATTTTTGATATGTTTTGAACTTCAACATTGCTTGCTGAGTTACCTGAATTTGTTGACGGATTAAGTTTTGAATACATTAATGTATTTGGCCTATAAAACATAGGAAACTTGTTACTGTCATTGTTGTCAGGAAATAATTGAATTCCGCTTTTGGTTACATTTGTTGTATTACAAGTTTTTATAAAATTATTTATAAATCTAATAACCTCATTAATATCTAACATCGAAAAATCCTCTGTTGCAACAAGTTTTTTAAGATTTTCTGAGACTTCGGTAGTGACTGTTAAGTTTTTAGTGTTAGTTGATAAATCAGGTTTTAATTGATACAAATATACCGCTCCTGAGAATTTATTCTGTTCGTTTTCAGGATTGGTTACCACCCACTCAATAAGGTATTTTGTTAACAACACATTTTCTGTTAACTCAAAATAAACCCTTGGCTCTAATGTTTGTTTTATTGTTTGAAATTTAGTTAATTGTAAAAATCCTCTTTGAGGGTTGGCTACAGGTATTTCATTCGGTTTTAAATATTGACCTTTAAATTTACCGGCCCTTAATAAGACTTCATCTTGTTTCACAATAAGGTCCGCACTACCTCTACCTAATAAAGCATTATCTCCTGGTTGAGGAAATACTCCTTCATGAATACCTCTATCGGTAAAAGTACCGTTTTGATTTTTTAAAGGTTTTGGGTTTTTAATTTGCATACCCGTTCCTGTAAACTTATTACCACCGTAATAAAATTCTTTAAACGTTGCAGTTGGGCTTGAGAATGTGTTTTGAACATAAAATTGATTTTGATATCTGAAATCACTATTAGTGTACATCACTTGAACTAATTCCTCAACTTTAGGAACTGAGTAAACAAAATATGGTAATAGTGGGTTAAACACTAACGGGTCTCTAGATGTCCAAATATCCTTTTCTTCGTTCCACGGTGGGTCCGAAATACTTTTTAGAATATCGTTTTCATTATCAATAAGTCTTATACCTCGAATTCTGCCCAACATCATCGGGTCTTCGGTATTTAAAACCTTACACTGAAAAAATATTGTCTTATCTTCCATTATTTCTTTCTTGATATGATGTTAATACGTTGTTATATAACTCCTCAATTTTATCTAAATAAATTGTTGAATTTATAATCGATTGTTTAGTAGATTCGAAATCTACGGATAATAAATCCATAAACTCAACTAACTTAGTGTTAGGCAAATCTTTTAGATTTTTCTGTTCGCTAATTATGTTTTGAAATTCCTCGTTTGACATATTATATTAATTTACCTGTTACGGGTCCAGCTGCGGAAATACCTTCAATTTTTCCATCTTCGGTTATATTCGAAACAACCGAACTAAAGGACGCCAAACTAAACTGTAACATTAAATTTGGTGAACCGTCAGGTAAAGTTCCTGTCGGAATCCCTAAACTTTGAAGAGCGGTGATTGCCTTTATCGCCATTTGTTCTGCGGAAATTCCTGGTAATATACTTGAAAGAGCAAGTAATGGTAAAGGTATTTCCTGTCTCGGGCCAAAATTTTGACCTATTAAATTAAGTAACAATAAAATATTGTCCAATAAACTTTTACACTTTCGATAATCATTAATTAATTGAGCAACGACTATTGCAATTTGAAGTAGTTTCAAAATCATTGCATATTTTTTTAACACTCTAGATTTTGTAACGTCTTGTATTATTGAAGCCATTAAATTAACGATGTCTCGTTTGAGAATCTCAAACAATACTTGTAAAAATTCTGCATTAATTTTTGAAATTACTTGGATGGAAAACGTTTTAAAAGTTTTTAAGAAACTCGCTCCATTAGTTACAATATTACTAGACTCTTGACCAATATCCGCACCTGCATTACCGAGGTTGTTAATTTCTTGATTAACCGATTCAGTTGCGGTATTAGCACTTGTCACCGCCTGATTGTAGGTGTATGTTGCTCCTGATTGAACAACAGATAATAAAGTGTATAAAGGTAATAACACTTTTGGGCTTAAAACACTCGCAGCAACTGCTAATGGAATTTTTTTAATTACCCCCGTATCAATTGCAACCGAAGCATTAAAATTGTTTGGGATTAATACGCTCCAATCAGGATTTTGAGAAATTGAGTCGATAATTGATTCTAAGGTCGTTACTTGTTCACTATTTGATTGAGTGTCGAGTTCGTCTCGAAAATCTACAAGTTGTGAAATTAATGAATCCGCATCAACAGGTAGTTTGACGTTATCACAATCTTCGAATTCCATAACGCCATTCTGAACATTGGAAATTACAACATCAATATTTCTTAAGTCTATTTCGGTTAATTCAAAAAAACTATCATCAACACCATCTAATTCTGCGATTTTAGAAACGCCACTGACATCAATTTCTCTTCTTGAATCAAAACACAACCCTAATATTCTTTGTACTAATAAATCAAATTTACTTTGTTCGTTAAGTTGACCAACGCCTACTTGACCCTTAAAATTAATGGCACCTGAAATGATGTTAACTATGTTGGCCCCAATATTTACGTTATCAACAAGTTTGATAGTACTGTAATAGTCGTTAATAAACTCTCCAACATTATTAGTTATGTTACCTGAACCATCTTCCCTATTAATTAACATTACACGATAATAATCTCCAGTAACCCCAAAATTGTTTGTTTTGGAATATTGAACATCGAATAAATTTTGACCTGACTTACCTAAATAATTTTTACCGTTAATTTGACTAAAAGACCTATTGGTATTATTTGAATCGGTTAACTGGTATAATTGTTTATTCATTGGAAATGCTTCATCCCCACCAAAAGGTCTAAAAGTATCGCTTCCTGAAGGTAATGCCTTTTCATAAAAAATCTTACCAAAAGGACTATCAGGTTCGGTTTTTAAATTTGAGAACAAATCTATCGAACTAATTGGTATGTAAATCCCTTCCTGTTGTGGAAGTAACGGTAAAGGTTGTATCTCTAAATCTCTTGCTGACACACCATTGTATGTTTGCTCAATAGAACATCCTAACGCTTTAATAGTTTCTTCTTTAATTATTGCAGCAAGTTTAGGTTCAATTTTTGAGGCCGATTGTAAAACCGCATTTCTAAGATATTTGGAAGTTGACGACCCACTTCCACGAGTTTCACTTAAAAATCCTAACAAATCATCCATTGAATTCGGGGCATCTCTCAGGTAACGTTTTTGTAAATCTTTAACTTTATCTAATTGAGATGTGATTTCCGATTTGGCTTTAGACGCAGAATCTCCTACGCTAGCCTTTAAATCTTTTGCTGCTTGTGAAACTTCTTTAAAAGTCTTGAACGCCTTAATGTTTTGTTTAATATCGTTTGACCCTTGATTTAAACTTACAGGAGTTTGAGGTGGAGAACTTGGTTTAGTGCTTATAGTCGCCATTTAATTACATTTTATATGTTTCTAAATCACCTGAAACATCTTTTTCTATAAGATTTTGTATTAAATCATCATCTAAATCTGCAAGTGAAAATGACTCAGAATTATTGTTATTACTTTTTTCCCATATACCTGATTGTAGTTTCGATAAGCTGATTTTCTTTTCAACACAATCATTAACAATTTTTTGTTGTTTTTCGATTACAGGTCCAATGGTTGTCATGTCTGCAGGGTCTTTTAACATTGTTAACATCTTATTTTGAATTCTAATTGCGGTCTGTCTTTGTTCTACAAGTTCATTGTAAATTTCCTGCATTAAAGATAATATCGAATCTTTAGTAAAATTTATTTCTTTTCTCTGTGGTCTTGGCATGTCTATAAATACTTTTTTTATTAGTTTTTCATTTTGATTTGAATAACCATGTATAATTTTTTAAATCTTTTAATGGAACTTCTAATTTCCTTAGTACTTAGATTTGTCATTTCTCTAAGAGATAATAAAATAACATTCTTGTTAAACTTGTTATTATCCGCACCTGAAAAGATACTTTCATAATTGTCAAACAAATCAATAAGAGCATACCCTAACTTTTTTTCATTATCATTTAACGACTCCGATTCAATAAATTCTTTCAATTCCTTTAGATATTCATTAATGACTGCATCAGTTTCAACAATATCCTCATCAATTCTATAACTCATATCCGACCTTTCCTCCAAACTTGCAGAAATATCCTCATATGATATTTTTCTATTTGTTTCTTTTTGGTCTTTAATGATTTGACCCATTAAATAATTTTTACAAATAGTACCAAAATAAGAATAAGCTTTCTTATTCTTATCTGGTTTGAACTTGTCAACCTTCGTCATTAAAAATGAATGGGTGTCAGTATGAATTTCTGTAAAATCCATGTCCTTACGATATAATTTATATCGTCGTATGATAGATGAAATCATCTTATCAAGAGGTCCTCTTAAAAATTCATTATATATTTTATTTTTTTCGTATGAAGTTTCGGCGATTAAAAAGTTTCTAACCGCCTCCTCTTCTCTTACATCGAAATAATTTAAATTAACAGCTTTTCTTCCTCTTTTTTTAGATAAAACATCTTCTGTCGTTGCAGATAGAGTTTCTTGCATTTATGCATTTTCAGATTGATATTTTATGACTCTATCGTCAGTAAAGAAATATTCTTTTTTTGCGGTTTGAATCCAAAATTTGACCTCATCTTCAACCATTTTATCTTCACCATTTTTGTAGTTCCAAAATATTGACCCTTCTCTCAGGTTAACGTGTTTGTAACCAATCCTTGGAATAGTCATGATTTGAATTGAGTTATAAGTTAATCTCAATAAAAATTCATAAATGAACGTTAATTTAACTGATGGTTTAAATCCTCCAAAATCTTCAATAATTTCTTTTTTAAATACAGAACCTGCAGTTTGGAAATTTTGATAATCTTGTAAAGTCTCGTTAGTTAAAAACCCCATCTCTTGGGTGAAATTAGCCGCAAAGGTTGCTTCGTTTGTAAATCCCGCAAAAACTCCTTTTTCGTCTGTTTCCACAACAACAGGTAAGAACATTTGAATCTCAGGGTAAGCTCCAATATATGTCTCAACATTTTTAAACCATATCGACGAATACTCATCGTCAAATTCAAACAGAGAAACCCAAGTACCCTTTGCATTTTTAATTCCGTAATTTACTTGTTCTGCGTAATTAGGATTTTTATCCCAAGGTAACTTAGTTACAGTAAGATTTCCAAAATCATAATTGTTTAAAATGGTCACTAATGATTCTTCGTTAGTGTGAACTATAACCAATTCTTCAAATTCAACCTTTTGACTTTTAAGAGAGGTTATTGCTTTTTCGAAATAATCCTCAAAGTTTTTTGCTTTTGACGATTTAATCGGTAATATAACTGAAAGTGATAATTTATTACTCATATTATTCTTCTGTTTTTGAAATTTGTTGTTCGAATGCGTCTGCCCTTAAGTTTAGGTAACCTCCAAATAAAGTGATTACTGTTGATTCGAATTTATGTTTATCTGAAAGTTGGTCCACAGTTTTCTTCATTTCCTCATAAATTGATGGGTTAATATTGTCTTCTAACCAATTTTGTACAAAGTCTGCAATTACATCGGCAAACAATGTTTGGTCGGTAATCCAAATACCGTTTTCTTCGGTCATCCAATCGGGTGCCAAATTAGGGACTTTACCAATCACTGGTACACCACTTTTCATTGATTCTAATGGGAATGTTCCAAATCCACTATGGTCATCAATCCATACCGTAACAAAACTATCACTTAAAGAATTCGCAAATTCTTTTTCAGATAGTCCTCTTAAATCTCTAAACGTAAACCATCTATATTGAGGGAATTTTAAATAAAAAGTTTTAATGATGTTAATAGCGTCACTTTGTTCCTTAGTGTGAATACCAATTATTGGCATCGGTGGAGTTGACTTAGGTTTAAACGTTTCCGTAATGTAAGGTTCAAGAACATCAAAAGATGATTGTCTCATCACTCTTTCAATGTATTCTTTTTGTTTGTTTGATGTTGTAATACATTTCATGAACCCAAATTGATTCCATGATTGACCAGGTTGTAATGTTTCTAACATATGAGCATATTGCTGTGTTAGCACTATTTTTGCACATGGTAATTGTTTTACTTGGTCCATAATGTAACCAAAAACTTCAGGTATCACCAAGAAATCTTCAGGTGAAATTTCTAAGTTTTGACCTTCGATTGTCTTGTGAGGTAACGACATGTATTCCTCACTTAACCAAGCGGCAACTCCTGAGTAGTCAGCTTTTTCATGAAGAATAATTGGGTTAAACCCATTGTCTTTTAGTGTTTTTGCCATTTGATAAATGAGTCTAACAGAAGCCTTCGCATTTCCTTTAGTATCTTGTACTAAGAAATAAATTCTAGCTTGTTTGTCTCTCAATGTCTGAATGGATTTTTTTACTTTTGAGTGTAGCTCGTTTTCCATATTAATAATGATTGATTAATTTTTTATTTAAAAGACTGTTGAATGCAATTCTAAATGGGATACTTGTGTTTGTATTACTTTTCATCCCTAATTTCTCATCAACAATTTCTTGTTCGGTTAAAACTGTGTCCAATAACATTTTTACCATTTCAAACTTGATAACATTAATTCTCATTTCAGTGGTACCTGATAATGCCTCAGGTGAATTGTCGTCAGACATATCAAGGTATTCTTCAATTACATCTAAATCAATGTAATAATTTTCGCCTAATACATTTATCATACTATTTCGTCTATTTTTGTTTTGAACTCTTTGATACTTGATATCGAGTGTTCGGTTTTTATATCTGAATTATAAACAGTGTTAAATTTAATAACAGTTTTATTTTCAGGATAATTTAATAATAGTTTAGGATTTGCCGTAAGTAAAATGTCTACAGAATCCCACAGCGAATTAATTGTACTTTCACTATAAAATCTCACTGATTCGACTAAGCACCCAAACTTAGAAATAAAAAATAAAGAAGCTGGTTTTGATTTACCAATCTCATCCGAGACAATAATAACATCATGATTGTCTCGAACATCTAAGTAAAAATCATTTAAATCCATCATTCCTGAAATTTCAACGGAACCTGCATGTCCAAATATTTCCATTGTATGTTCTTTATATAAAAAATCGTACAATTCATTTTCGTCTCTAAATTTTAAATGTTTTGAAATCTCTAAAGATTCTAATTCGGATATAACTTCATATGTAAAATCATCTTCCTCCTTAAATGGATTTTCTAAATACCACTTTTCATATTCTTGTTGAATTTTTTTTAACGTATTTCTAAGTACCCCATTCAACTCTATTCCTATTTTCATTCTTCGTATCTTTTTAATATTTTTGATATTAGTGGGTTTCTTACCACGTCTTCGGGTTTAAATTCAAACACCCCAATATCATCCATTTTTTGAAACTTTTGTAGTGAGTCCCACAAACCTGTTTGTGTTTTATCTTTGTGTCGGTCAAACTGTTCTAAATCTCCTGAAATAAAAAATTTGGAATTAAATCCAATTCTTGTTAGAAGAAGTTTCATTTGACTTGGTGTTGAGTTTTGAGCCTCCTCGAATATTAGTATTGAGTTATCAATATTCATACCTCTCATGTATGCTAAAGCAAACACTTCAATCGCCTCAATCTCCTTTAATTTTTCTCTCGATTCCTTACCGATTATTTTATTTAAAAGGTAATAAGATGGAAAAATATACGGGTCTAATTTTTCTTCAACCCCACCAGGTAAACTACCTAATTTTTCCTCCGCCTCAACCGCTGGTCTTACAATAATAATTTTCTCGTAAGGGGTTGTTGGGTCAACTAATAAGTCTACCGCCGCTTTCATTGCGATGTAACTTTTACCAACTCCTGCAGGCCCCGAACATATTGTAATTTGATTTGTTGTTAGTTTATGATAATATTCCTTTTGACTTTCTGATAAAAATTTTTCTTTAGTCTTTTTGGGAACAATTGAACAAATTAATTCTTTTTTTGTTCTTTTTTCCATTCCTTCTCCTACTGGAGTTGGAAATGGTTTTACTCTGGTGCCTCTTGCCATTTTGTCTTATTTAATTTTATGTCTATCGGAACTTTGTAGTTCTCGTCTATAGACGGTTTCACCTCCATCAGGACTTTCGTAAATCCAAGGGGTACTTTTTTCTTTATCATCAACTTGAGACTTAATCCATTGATATGTTTTCTTAAGTCCAATAGATAAAGGTTGATTCACTTCCCAACCAACTTTTTCTTTATAAAGTTTGTTGTCAGAATTTCTTCCCTGAACTCCGAGTGGGCATTTAAATCCATACTTGTCAACAAATTCTTGTCCTTCGATATTTTTAATTTCAATATTTTTACCTGAAATGGCGATTGCCATTTCGGCAAGTTGGTTAATAGTAACCATTTCTTCACTACCAATATTAACAGGACCAACAAAATCACTCCCCATTAATCTCAACACCGATTCAACACATTCATCAACATATAAGAATGAACGTGTTTGTAATCCACTACCCCAAACTTCAATAACATCTCCGTCTTTGGCTTCTGCAGCTTTTCTACACATTGCCGCTGGCGATTTTTCTCTACCACCAGTCCATGTACCTTGTGGTCCAAAAATGTTGTGGAATCTTGCAACTCTAACATCTAAACCGTAATTTCTGTTAAAGGCTAAGAATAATCTTTCAGAGAATAATTTTTCCCATCCATATTCAGAATCAGGGTTGGCAGGATATGCCGACGACTCTTCACAGTTTGGATTTAACGGGTCCAATTGATTGTGTTCGGGATACATACAAGCCGAAGATGAATAGAATACTTTCTTTACCTTCTTCTTAACACATTCGTGAACAACATTAAGATTTATGGTTGCTGAGTTATACATAACGTTGGCATCGTTCTCACCTGTAAAGATGTATAACGCCCCACCCATATCGGCAGCAAGTTGATAAACTTCATCAACCCCCTCCTCAATTACAAGTTCAACAACTTTAGGGTCGGTTAAGTCCCCTAAAATAAATTCATGACAAAATTCGTCTTGAAAGAAGTATTCGTGTTTTTTAATGTCACATACTCTTACGTGATTCCCTTCTTCTTTTAATCTTTTGGCAAGATGTCCACCTATGAACCCTCCTCCACCTAATACTACTACTTTTTTCATTAGTTATATTTTACATAATCTTTCACTTCTCTAATTTCAGAATCGGTGAGTAGATTTATTTTATTTTTTAAGATAAATCTTTCGTCGTTTGTAAAGTAAACTTTTCTGGCCACATCAATAAACTTACCCGTAAATCTTTTTTCCGACTCTAAAACTCTAAGTTCATCCTCGATATCCCAAAGATTTGAGTTAACAGTTACCAATAAATGGTATAAAGTTTCAATTTCAGGTTGATTTAGATATTCAGATGACATGTTATAAAGAAGTTCAAATTCCTTATTGACGTATTCTAATTTATCTTCGTTAGTTATTTTTATTTGCTTTACGTGTAGAATTGATAATTTATCAATTAATTCTCCAACACTAACAGGTATTGTAATCATAGTTTATTTAATAAAATTTTTATTTTCCCATGACTCCCAAACAAAATCATATTTATATCTAATTTCAAATCCTAAGTTCCTAAGTCCTTCACTAATGATAGAGTATCTCTTTTCATAGTCATCACAAAATGTGTGAAACTGTATTTGAATAAATCTTACGTTTTTTAAAAAATCAGTTGTAACCCAATGTAATAATAAAGGATACTCTTCACATTCAATATTAACCTGTATTAAATCAATTTTATTTAAATTATACTTTTCAACGAAGTGTTCAATATTGTACGCGTTAGCTTTCACTTTGTTATTAGACACTTTAATACTTTCAGACGTACTTGATTCCATTACGTGCAACTGTATTATTTTATTGGATGTGGATATCGCTGAATTATCAATGGTCACATTAAAGTTATCTTTAAATTTATTCTTTAATATTTTTACAAACTTTGGTATTGGCTCAATTATTAAAAGTTTTGGATTAAACTTGTTAACTAATTTTTCTGTCCACTCACCAATGTAACCTCCTAACTCAATAACTTGAGAATTCTCGTCTAAGGGGTAATCTAAAATCTTAGTAAAATCTCCATTATCGTCTTCCCATCTTTTTTGGTGGGGAGAAACAATAACTTTAGGTCTTCCATACATCATGTAAGAAAATAACATTTTATCATCTAATTCATTTTTTAAATTTTCTTCAGGTATTATATTTTCCATTTCAATTTAATTTTTATAAAATAATTTATCTCCGAATATTTGTTTGACGAAGTTAAAACCATTTGGGTATATTAAGTCTTCAAGCTCATTTAAAGAAAACCCTGCGTTTTTTGTGTGAATTTCATCCCACTCAATAAAAATATAGACATCATGACAATTTTTAAGAAAATTTTGCATCCCCTCCAAAACTTCTTTTTCAAACCCTTGTACATCAATTTTAATGAATCCAACATTAAGTTGTTTATTTTTATTAATCCAAGAATCAAATTTTATACACTCAACCGTTTCTTCGATGTAATCCTTTTTATTCATATTGCTAACAGCAACTTCTTGATTGAACGAGGTATTGTCGGCACAGTATGGTACGTATATGGTTCTCTTTCCCGTTTTATTTGTGGCGGCTTTGGGGACAATGTGAAGATTATCACAATTGTTCGCTTTTTTATTTAGTTCCAATAACTCTACATTCATTTTGACAGGTTCAAAACTATAAACCGTGTATCCCTCTTTTTCAACTGGAATACAAAATAACCCACAATTACCACCAATGTCAATTACCGTTTTTTGTTTGTCTATTTTTTTAACTAAATCTAAAGTAATTCTATAATCATCAGGAATATTGACGTGGGTATCACTTGGTATTTTATATTCGGTACTAAAATAATCATAGTTATTAATTATGAATCTATTTGAATCTATATTTAAGAGATACGTTTTAATTTTATTTGAAATGTTGCTCATATTAGTTTAATTTAAAATAGTTATCGTAGTCAAAATCCTCTAACCTGTTTGAATAGTAATGAGGACCTACTGTTTTTTCAAAAGAATTTTGGTCTTTAATTGAATTATCGATATCGCTATGACTAACAATTTGATTTGCCATGCCTGGAGTGAAAGAAAAACAATTTAACTCAGGTTGAATAAGAATGTATAAATGGTCTATGGCATAAGATTTATGAGAATTTTCTCGTATCAATTTTAATATTTTGTCTTTTGACTTTGGATTTACCAAATAAGAATGAGTACAAAAAGAACCGTAAACTCTATGAATGTATTTTATATCTGTAAACTCAAAATCTCCCGACTTGTGCCATCGGCTGTTATCTGTGTTCAAATGGTAAAATGAAGACAAGAAGAATATGTCCCAATCTAAGTTAAAATTACTTTCAATGTAGGAAAATCTTTCTAAAAAATCTTCACATAATAATACGTCATCCTCGAATATTCCTAAAATTTTATCACTATTATGATTTTTAATTAACTCATAATGGGATAATGCACATCCAATATTTCCACTTTTTATCCCTTGTAAAAATTTAAGTTTATCATAGTTTTGAGACGATGTCATAGCGTCAAAAAATTCAAAAGGTATATTAAAATTTTTTAAATGAGATTCAACCCATTCTCGTCTATCGGTCCTTTGCGGTAAATTTACGCACTTGAATTCAACATTATCAAGTGATATTTTTTTATTTTCGTTCATATTAAATTTGAGGTATTCTTTTCCAATTTAGAGGCAATAAAGTACTTCTATCGTAATGTTTATATGATGGACCAAACCAATCTTCTTCTTTTGGGCAACAAACAATTTTGTTTTTATTTTTACTTAAAAAAGAGGACCACCACGAAAAAGTACTATTTGCAATAATAAAATGGTCACAAAGCATTTGGGAAATGAAATCGTTAATAAAGTTATCACTGTAGTCAAAATAAATGACCTCTACCCCAAATTTTTCGAACTTACCTTCAATAAATTCTTTTGTGTCGACATTATCTGTAAAAACCAAAATTTGGTCTATTTTGGTTTCGTTTAGAATAAAATTAATTGCGTTTTCATAATATTGGAGGGACATAACTGGATGGTAATTTTCAACACCCTTGTGACCTCCGTTTGTTTTTCTATCGTATATATCTCCCCACCTAATATGTACACAAAGTTTCGTAGTATCTTTAGACATTCTTGAAGATGCCCTTTCGATTAGTTCCTGAGGGAAAGACAAAGATTCTCTAATTTCATTTTCAAAAGATTCGAAAAATTTCCATGATTGGTAATACCCAATAATTTCTAATATTCCATTAGTATTAGGAATATTATGGAATCCGAAGTTTGGCTCACGATGAGATAAAGTTATTTGATTTTTAATTTCGTTTACGGAAATTACGTTTTTTAAATTTGGAAATAACGAACAATGCTCCCATTCCCGAGGAACAAAGTATTCCGAGTTCCTTTTTAAAGATTCTCCGATGAGGGTGCCAATTCTAAATAATTGGTTTCCAAATCTTCCCTTCTCATGATGTAATATTTCTAAACTGGTAAGTCCTTTCATGATATCGTTTACTTATAATTATAAGTTTAATTAATCTAATATTGAATGTCTTATTTATGATTTTTATTTGAAAAAACGTTTAACTTAACCATCCGTTTTCATATTTTACTTCTAACACACTCCAGTTTGGTTCGTATATGTCTTTATAGTTTTTCGGTCCTCTTGGCCCAAACCAAATAGACGGTACCACGATTTTCTTATTAGGGTTAGGGTTTAAAAATGTTCCCCACCATGAAAAGGTAGAGTTAACCATAATGTGATTACTACATAAAGACATTAACCACATTTCCCTATAATCTTCATCATCAACGTAAGTTACATTTTCAAATTTAAGGTTTTCTTTCGCCCACACTTTATCGTCACTGAATACAAAAACATGTGAGTATTCACCAATTTCTTTTACCGCTCTTTCAAAATATTTTTCATTTGCTATTGGGTGAATATCAGGATTCATAAAACAATCTCCTCTACGTACGTGAATCGATAATGTATTGTGTTGCTTTAATTCGGGATGTTTTTCGTACATTTCTGTGACAAATTCTTCCGTTGGAGAAAAAATTTGTCTAATCTCATGATTGTATCCAAAAAAATTTTTACCGCTTTGAAAGTATCCGTCAAACACCGTATCGTGGTCTTTTGCATGAATCTCAGTATATTCCCATGGACCCTCACTAACTTTTTCAAACCCATCAATACTTTCAACAAACTTCAGGTTTCTAAAGATATTATTAATATAGTTATCGGTTTGTCTTCCTTGCATTGGAGTCCACGAACGTGGTACAAATACTGTCCCTCTATTTAACCTCATTGCTTGGGATAATGCGTGAGCCGCTTGGAACATTTGATTTCCTAGCCCACCCATTAGGTTGCAGGATATTAAATTACTCATCTAATCAGTTTTTTTAATCTGGTTTTATTTCTTATTATGTTCGAACATCTTTCTTGTTCTTGGTGACCTCCACCTGTAGCACTTCCGACCTTATGGTCGTTGTACGGTGAACTTGCGTTGTAAACATAATAAAGTGTGGGTAAAAATCTATAATTCTCTTTACCCGCCAATTCTAATAGAGAAAAAGTATATGCAACGTCTGCCGCGGATTTAAAATAATCTCCATTATCGTCCCGTAAATAATCTTTAGGGATTGATTTCCATAGGAATGTTTTCCATGTTCTAAGGTGCGAAAACCTAAATACGTCTTTTCTTATGGTATCAGGATTACATTCTGATGAGAAACCTGGATTACCATCAGAGTACATAAACGAACCATTAGTTAACCAAACTTTTTTATCGGAATACACATTTCTAATATCTCCTACAACGTCACCATTAAGTAAAAAATCGTCACCGTCAATTTCAATTACAATATCCTCGTCATCAAATGTTAAGATTAATTCATCTAAGTTTCGCAATTTAAATTTCTTTTCAGTATTAACTATTAATTTAAATCTCTCGTCGCCCTCAATTAATTTTTTAACTAACTCGGACCCATTGTCAGTTGACATGTCGTCAATAAGATAAACCTCAAAGTCTTCATCTTTCTGAGACTTCAAGGTTCTAATACAATTTTTAATATATTTTTCAGCGTTCCAAAAACAACAAACAAATTTTATCATTGTAGGTTAATTACGTATCCTTCAGGGTTTGTACCTTGTTTATAGAATTTAAGTCTACCGTTATAAGATTCACTTAAGGATTGCAAATTTTTGGCGACCGCATCAATTTCGATTACATTTACAGAATATCCTTCATCTAATAGGTCAATACACAGTTTAAACTGTTGTGATTCTTCTAAGATATCAGTACCCCTCTTATAGGTAATATAATTCATTGTAAAAGGAATTTCTTTATTAGGGTTTAATGAGATGTAGTGACTTTTTAAGAAAGAAGAATGTTCTTTATTAAACTCGTCAACGGTTAATGGAAGATTTAATTCCATACCTAAGTTTTTAGCGTAATGACCTAAAGCTCGATTGTCTCTCGGTAGACAAGGTCCACCAAACCCAAACCCATACTTCAGATATTTTTTACCAACCCTTGTATCTCCACCAATTGCGTTTAATACCGTATCAATTTCGGAGTTTAGACCAGCCTTCATTAAAATGTCTCCCATCATGTTGGCATAACTAATTTTAGTTGTCAAGAAACAGTTAATACCTATTTTGGTAACCTCAGCCGCCTTTGACGACATAATGTGAGCATTGACAGGAGTTGTTTGAATTTTTTCATAAATCTTAATTAAGGTCTGACCTAATTCAGAATACTCGGTACCAATCAAAACAATATCAGACTGCTCAAGACCTTTTGCAATTTCACCTTGGGCAATAAACTCGGGATTGTATGCGACTTGTATGTTGAACATTCTAAGTTTATCTTGAATTTGCTCAACATCACCAGGGTTAGTAGTACACCCTACAATAAATTTTTTATCGAATACAGGTATGTCGAGTTGAGACGCGGTAAAGAAATCGTTAGTAACTTCAAAAACTTTTGAAGTATCATAGTTACCATCCATAGTTGACGGTGTTGCCACAAACGTGAATATTGCTTCACACTCTTTAATAATTTCAATGTTATCTGTAGTTGCGCTAAACTTGGACGTTTCAAATAGCATTTTTTGAATCATAGGTTCGTTTGTATTACAAATACCTTGATTCAAATTATGGATATAATCCTCTCTTTTGTCTGATACTAAAACATCGTATCCTGCCTTTTCACATAGTAGTGCGAAGGTCAGACCTAGTCTACCTGCACCGATAACCCCTATTTTCATATTACGTTATTATTTTTTAAATCAAAAATTGGTATTGAAACCATTTTATGTTTATTTTTTGTGTGGAAACTTAAGTAATTTGAAATCACAATTTGTTCCTTTTCAGTCAACTCCAACCCATCTTCCCACTTTTTCAGACCGTATTCCATAACCCATTCAAGATTATCGTAAGACGTTCCAATTTGAGTTTCGTCAACTCTGTTATCATCCCATAACCCATCTGTTGGTTCCGCGTTTATTATGTCCTGTGGTACACCTAATAACCTACCTAATTCTCTAACTTCAGATTTGTATAGGTCGGCAATTGGGGAAATGTCTACCCCACCATCACCGTATTTTGTAAAGAAGCCAACCCCGTAATCCTCCACTTTGTTT
>ERZ869925.536-NODE-536-length-26878-cov-13.236364_pt1 | contig 26878 bp, 39 predicted proteins | sample MGYA00579311_ERZ869925 | MGnify/ENA primary metagenome ERZ869925 (study PRJEB32216, sample SAMN09231817) | wastewater metagenome | place: USA: Maryland | collected 2016-07-30 | study: EMG produced TPA metagenomics assembly of the PRJNA472060 data set (Reclaimed...
CGCACACGCACAGCGTGTCAGTTCCCCCGATGGCCCTAGCAACCGACGGAGGGCCGGATGCCTAACCCCCCCAAGCCCGTCGAGCTCAAGAAGCGTCAGGGCACCTACCGCAAGGACCGTGACCCGAGCCGTGGCGCACTAGTCCCGGTCCCACCGATCGGGACCGAGCTGACCGAGCTGGACCCGAGCATGGCGCTGAGCGCCGTCCTCACTGCCGGCGTGCACTGGATCGCTGCGACCGACTCCCCGAAGGTGGCGCTGCTGCGTCACGCCCTCGAGGACTACGAGCGGCTGCGTGCGGCGGGTGCGAGCCCGAAGGACATCCGAGAGGGTCGGGCCGAGGTCGCCAAGCTGCTGTCCGAGCTCGGGTTCGATCCGACGGCCAGGGCCAAGCTGGGGCTCGCCGAGGTCAAGGCCCAATCGAAGCTCGAGGAGATTCGTGCCCGACGCAACGAACGCAGCGTCGTGGCCGCCGAGGTGGCTGACGGCGGTACCGCAGTCTGAGCTCGACCTCGGCGACGGCGACGAGTGCTGCGCCTTCATCGATGCGTTCGGTCGGATCGTCAAGGACTCGGTCGCCGGTCCGTCCGGGTCGCCGCTGGTCCTGCGGGACTGGCAGCGTGACCTGACGTCGCATCTGCTGGCCCGGCGTGAGTCGGATGGCAGGTATCGGTTCCGGCAGGCGTTGATCGGCATCGCCCGCAAGAACGGCAAGTCGGGGTGGCTGCAGGAGTTCGGGAAGTGGGCGCTGTTCCTCGGCCCGGACGGCGGCGAGGTCTACTCGTGCGCCGGGGATCGTGACCAGGCCCGCATCGTGTTCGGTGCGGCCAAGCGGTCGATCGAGCTGGAGCCCGAGCTCGCCGAGCAGGTCAAGCTGTACCGGGACGTCATCGAGATACCGAGCACCGGGTCCATCTGGCGGGTGCTCAGCGCCGAGGCGTACACGAAAGAGGGCCTGAACCCCTCGGTCGTGCTGTTCGACGAGGTCCACGTCCAGCCGAACCGGGAGCTGTGGGACGTCATGGCCCTCGCCCAGGGCGCTCGACCCGAGCCGCTGATGGTGGGCATAACGACGGCGGGGGTCCGCACCGACAACCTCGGTCAGGACTCGCTGTGCTACTCGCTCTACCAGTACGGCAAGCGGGTGGCTGCCGGCGAGGTCGATGACGATTCGTTCTTCTTCGCCTGGTGGGAACCTGACGCCGCCGAGAAGGCCGATCACACCGACCCGCAGGTCTGGGCCGAAGCGAACCCTGGCCTCGGTGACCTCGTGTCGCTCGAGGACTTCGAGTCGCAGGTCAAGCGCACGCCCGAGTCCGAGTTCCGCACGAAGCGGACAAACATCTTCGTGGTCGGCAAGGATGCGGCACTACCGCACGGTCGGTGGGATGAGCGTGCCCAGCCTCGGGACGTGGCTGGCGATGAGCGGGTGGTCCTGTTCACCGACGGATCGTGGGCGGGTGACTGCACTGGGATCGTCGGGGCGACCCTCGGTCCCGAGCCTTACCTGTTCAGGGTGGGGCTTTGGGAACGGCCAGCCGATGACGTGCACTGGCGGGTCCCGATCGCCGAGGTCGTGGACTGCCTGCTCGAGGCGTGCCGGCGCTATCAGGTCGAGGAAGTGTGCTTCGACCCGTTCCGGTGGCAGCACACGATGAGCGTGCTCGAGGACGACCACGGGCTGCCGGTCGTCGAATATCACACGTCCTCGGCGGCTCGGATCGTGCCGGCGTGGAAGGCGTTCTACGACGCTGTCGTAGACGGGACGCTCACCCATGACGGTGATGCGGCACTGGCCCGGCACGTCGAGAACATGGTCCTCAAGATCGACGCCAAGGGTGCACGTCCGGTGAAGGACGCCCGCACGTCACAGCGGCACATCGACCTCGGCATCTGTGCGATCTGCGCACATGACCGCGCCCGGCTGGCGGTCCCTGATGAACCTCTGGACTTCGTAGGAGCGTGGGCGTGAGCATCGAATCTGTTGCTGACGCCCGCTTCTGGCGTCGGGTCACTGCGCTCGAGGCGCACCGAAGCCAACCCGAGGAGCGTGGCTCGTTCATCGACACGATGAACAGTCTCGCCATGACGACGTTCGGCTTCGACGGCAACACCTACGCCGTGCCGATGGCGACCACCTACGGCAACGCCAAGCGTGAGGACCCTGACGGCTCGTTCTCCTCGTTCGCCGAGCTGTTCTTCAAGCGTGACGCCGTGGTGTTCGGCGTCATGCAGGCTCGAGCGCTGCTGCTGTCCGAGACCCGCTTCAAGTTCCGCAGCCTGTCGGACAAGCGCATCTTCGGCACCACGGCGCTGGCGCCGCTCGATGCACCGCAGCCGAACGTGGACACCGGCGAGTGGCTGACCGCCATCGACCAGCACGCCAGCATCGGTGGGAACGCCTACGTCGTGCGCCGGACCCGTGAGCTCCTGCGTCCCGATTGGGTCTCGATCGTCGTCGAGTCGGCGTTCGACCCCGAGCACCCGATGTTCGCATCGGACGCCAAGCCGGTGGCCTACATCTACAGCCCCCCGCAGGGCGAGTCCCGCACCTTCATGGCCGATCAGGTCGTGCACTTCTCGCCGATCCCCGACCCGGTGGCCCGGTTCCGTGGCATGTCGTGGCTCACCCCGCTGATCCGTGAGGTGATGTCGGACCAGGCGGCGACGATCCACAAGCAGCGCTTCTTCGAGCACGCCGCGACCCCGAACCTCGCCATCAAGTTCCCCGAGTCCATCAAGACTCGGGAGCAGTTTGAGCAGATCCGTGACGCCATGGAGGCGTCGCACGCCGGCGCCAGCAATGCGTGGAAGACGCTCTACCTGGCCGCTGGTGCCGATGTGACCGTCGTGGGCGCCAACATGCAGGCGCTCGACCTCAAGACCATCCAGGGCGGCTATGAGACCCGCATCTGCGTGGCCGCTCGGGTGCCTGCCGTCGTGGCGGGTGTGTCGGAGGGCATGCAGGGGTCGTCGCTCAACGCCGGCAACTTCTCGCAGGCCCGGCGACTGTTCGTCGACGGCTGGTTCCGCCCCTACGTGCGGGCACTGTGCTCGACGCTCGCCCCGCTGGTGTCGGTCCCGTCCGACGCCGAGCTGTGGTTCGACGACACGGACATCGGCTTTCTGCGCGAGGACAAGAAAGACGCCGCCGAGATCGCTCAGACGCAGGCCACCACCCTGCGCTCCCTGATCGACGCCGGCTTCGCTCCCGACGCCGCCGTGGAGTTCGTGCAGTCCCTCGACCCCGCCCGGCTCACCGGGCAGCACTCAGGGCTCTACAGCGTGCAGCTGCAGCCCGCCGGCTCGACCGAGCCACCGCCGGCCCAGCCGGCAGCCTGACCCGACCAGGCAACCCCCGCCCCTCTCCCCTCGGGAGTTGTCATGGACGAGTTTCTTTCGCGCTCCGCGCCATTCACGATCGAGCGCGCCGACGACGAAGGCGACGGCCTGACCCTCACGGGCTACGCCGCCGTGTTCGATGCGCCCACGCTCATCGACAGCGCCCGCGAGGGCCGCTTCGAGGAGTCGATCGCTCGAGGTGCGTTCGCCGAGTCGCTGCGCACCCGCACCCCCAAGCTGCAGTTCGACCACGGGCAGCACCCGATGGTCGGATCGATGCCGCTCGGCGTGATCCGCAACATGCGAGAGGACGCCCGTGGCCTGTACGTCGAGGCCCGACTGCACGACAACTGGCTGATCCAGCCGGTGCGTGACGCCGTCGCATCGGGCGCCATCGACGGGATGTCATTCCGGTTCTCGGTCCCGCAGGGCGGAGACACCTGGGACCGCTCCGGCGACATCGACCGCCGCACCATCACGAGGGCGACCGTCTACGAGGTCGGCCCCGTCGTGTTCCCCGCCTACGCCGCTACGTCCGTCGGAGTCCGCTCCGCAGACCTGGCGTCGCTGTTCGACCTTCCCGAGCCCGAGCGTCTCGCTCTGGCACGTGCGTTGGTTCTCGGGACGAGTGAGGGCGTCGCTCCACTCGACCCAACTCCCGACACCCACCCCGCTGCCGAGGGCGTCGCTCCGGCCGGGTTCACCCCAAGCCAGCGGGCAAGGGCTCTCGCCCTGCTCGCGATCTGATCCTAGGAGGATCGACATGCCAAGCATCGACGAGATGCGTGACGGCGTGGAGTGGGTCAAGGCCGAGCTGCGTGCGATCGACGCCGCCGCCGGTGACGCCCCGCTCGACGCCGAGACCGAGGTCCGCTTCCAGGCCGGCCTCGAGTACGTCAAGACCACCGAGGGTGCGATCGCCCAGGTCGAGGCCCGCCGGGCCGAGATCACCGCTCGCGCCGCCGCCAACCCCCACCACGTCGTCGCTGGCTCCCAGCCGGCCGAGGTGCGTGACGCCGGCTTCGCGGTGAACACCCGGACCAACCCGTTCGACCTGTCGGACCTCCCCACCGGCGAGGCCCGCTCGAGCGAGCTGCGTGCCCGTGCGCTCGACGTGATCGAGAAGCACGTCCCGTCGTACATGCCCGACTCGGTGCGCGAGGGCGCGACCCGCACCGCCGAGCAGCGGTCCACCCGCCAGTTCGACGCCGACGCGGTCCGTGCGGCCATCATCGAGACGACCTCGCCGGAGTACCTCCGGGCCTTCGAGGACCACCTGCGCAACCCGCAGGCTGCCACCCGCCTCGGTGAGTTCCGTGCGGCCATGAGCCTCACGGCGGCCAACGGCGGCTACCTGGTGCCGCAGTTCCTCGACCCCACCATCGTTCTGTCGAACGCAGGCACAGCCAACGACATCCGGCGCATCTCCTCGGTGCGCCAGATCACGGTGGACCAGTGGGACGGCGTCACCTCGGCCGGTGTGACCGCTGAGTGGCTCGCCGAGAACACCGAGGCCGCGGACGCGACCCCGACGTTCCAGGGTCCGACGATCACCGCCCACAAGGCTGCCGCCTACCTGGAGGGCAGCTATGAGGTGATCGCCGACTCCGGCTTCGACGAGGTCGGCATGCTGATCGGCGACGCGTTCGACCGGCTGGAGGCCGCTGCCTTCACCAACGGCACCGGCTCGGGCCAGCCCTACGGGCTCATCACCCGACTGTCCGGTACCGGCCCGGTCGTTGCTGGCACCAGTGGTGCGGCCGGCGCTGCGGACTTTGTGGTGGCCGACATCTACGCCCTGGACGACGCGCTCGGTGCCCGCTGGCGCCAGAACGCCTCGTTCCTGGCGCCGAAGTCGATCTACAACGACATCCGCCAGATGGGTACGTCGAATTCGTACCATGCGTTCTGGGTCTCCCTGGGTGCGGGCCAGCCGCCCGAACTCATCGGGTACCCGGCCTACAACGCCGAGGACATGGACAGCGGTGGAACCATCGTGTCCGGGTCGAACGACTACGTGTTGCTGCTGGGCGACGTGCAGCAGTACCGCGTCATCGACCGCATTGGCACGAGCATCCAGTTCGTCCCGGTGGTGTTCGGCACCTCCGGTGGTCGCCCGAAGGGCACGGCCGGCTGGTTCGCCATGAAGCGGACCGGCGCCGACGTGCTAACGAGCAATGCGTTCAAACTCTTGAAGGTCTGACCTGCGGCGCTTCTGTCCCTCCCCGGCTTCGGCTGGGGAGGGGTGGTAGCATCGTCGGAGACGAAGTGAGCCGCCCGGGCTGGCACCCGGACGGCTCGATCAGACGCCTAGCAGGAGGCACCTGACATGAGCGAGCGTACATGCCCGACGTGCGGCATCGGGTTCGAAGTTCAGGATCCCAGGGTTACCTACTGTTCTTCGGAGTGCCGCAAGAACCGTCCGTGCGCCGTGGATGACTGCGCCTCAGTAGCTGTCCGCAAGGGCGGCGTGTGCAACAGGCACTACAGGTCACCAGAGGCTCCCCCCACGCCTCGCCGCGTCTGTCCCACCTGCGGAGCGCCGTTTGTGGCGGTCACCAATAAACGCTTCTGCTCTGACGAGTGCCGCGACAATCGCCCATGCTCGGTTGACGGGTGTGAGCGACGCGCTGCGAGTGGTGACTTGTGCAAGAACCACTATTACGCATTTAGAACGTATGGCGACCCGCTGCACAGGCGACCGTGTGCTATCTGCGGCGACCCGTGTGATCACATGGTCAAGGGTCAGAACCCGACGTGTAGCGACGAGTGCAGGTCAGAGCAGGGTCGGATGCGTGTTGAGAAGTATATGCACGAGTCGGGTCGGCTTCGTAAGTTGGACCAGCCGCGCAGGTGCTCCGAGAACGGGTGTTACAACCTCGTCATCACCACCGACCGCAAGGGTGCGCCGCGCCGGTGCGATGTTTGCCTTGAGCCAATCAGGGAGCAGGCACTACTGCGGCGGGTGAAGCGGTATGGGATCACCGTCGCGCAGTACGAACGACTCATGTCCAGCCAGGGGGCAGCCTGCGCCGTGTGTGGAACGGACCAGCCGGGCGGTAAGGGTGCGTGGCACATCGACCATGACCACACGTGCTGTCAGTTTGAGGGCTCGTGTGGCCACTGCGTGCGTGGACTGCTCTGCAGTCGATGCAATACGGCTGCGGGCCTCATCCGCGACGATCCCGCCATTGCGGATGCCATGTCGGCATACCTGCGTCAGCGCAGGGGGTCACACCTAATCGTCTGACCATCGGGAGGGTCGCCATGCCAATGCCAAGAGTGATGGTGCTTACGAACCAGCAGGCGTGGCAAGGCCCGATCGACATCCCGATGGAGAACCCCCTCACCGCCTTCGACTGGTACGGCGCCGCGTGGGCAGAGGACCCCCTGTGGACCCCACCGTCAGTCGCCTACACCAGCGCGGACGGGCTGGTGCTGCCAGGCACCGCAGGGAACTACGCATCGGTGCCGGACGAAGCCGCGCTCGACATCACCGGGGACATCACGCTGCTCGTCGGGGCGCGGCTCACTTCGTGGGCAAGCGGCGCAATCCAATCGCTCATCATGAAGCGCCAGGCCGTTGGTCAGGCTTCGTATGGCCTTCGCCTTGCCGCCACCGGCATCCCCGAGTTGCTGTACTCAACCGACGGCACAACCGTGCTCGGCATCTCGGCGACGACAGCGGCCCCGTTCGCGGCCGGCGAGCACGGCTACCTCGCCGTGTCGTTCGACGTCGATGACGGCGCCGGCAACAAGGTGACGAAGTTCTGGACGTCCACCGACCTCATCACTTGGACCCAGTTGGGCACAACACAGACGAACGCCGGCACCGTGACGCTGTATTCGTCTACCTCGATACTTGAGTTCGGGTCGGTGTTCGCTGGCACAACACAGAACATCGCCGGCAACCTGTCCGTCGCCCGCGTCTACTCCGGCTCCGGGTTCTCGGCAGCAGGTCCGTCCGGCTCTCTCGTCCTCGACGCCGACTTCCGTCGCGCTCGCACCTCGTCGTTCACCGCGGCGACCGGCCAGACCGTCACCATCAGCTCGGGTGCGGCAGTGTCGTCGTGGCGGAACGGCGGGACGCTTGGGACCGCGTTCGAGCAGTCGACGGGCGCGGCGCAGCCGACGTTCCGGTCTGCGGTCGCTGCGCTCAACAACAGGCCAGCGGTCGACTTCGATGGGACGGACGACCGGCTGGAGATCACGTCCGGGGTCAGTCTGGCGCAGCCGTTCTCGGTGGTGTGGATCGGGACGTATGACGCGCTGACGTCCGCTCGGGCGGTGGTTGGCCTCAACTCAGCCAGCCTCAATTACCGGGTCGGCACCAACGCCACCCCCAACTTCTCGATCAACGCCACCACCGCGCTGAATGGTGGGACGCCGGTCGCTGGCGTGGGGTACATGCAGCGTTCCTACGTCAACGGCGCCTCGTCAGCCATCTCCGTGAACGGTACATCGCAGGCGAGCGGCAACGCTGGCGCGTCGGCGCTCGATCAGATCATCCTCGGTACGGGCCGTACCGCCCCGTCCACCTACGGGAACTTCCACGACGGCCCCACCGCCTTCATCGGCATCATCGCCGGGGACATCACCACCCACGCCAACTGGCCCGCGTTCAAGCGGTGGGTCGCCAGTCGATACGGGATCACGGTGGCCTGATGGACTCCTCGCGTCTCACCATCACGATCCCCGCCGCGACCGCTGACGCCGTGAACGCGGCTCTTGTCGCCCGGTTCGGGGACATCGCCGCGGGCACGTTCTCCACCCACCCGCCGCACCCCACCACCCCCGACGCGCTCGACACGACGGTGATGGTGTGCTCCTGGGACCTCGCCGCCACCGCGACCGACACCGGCGACCCCCAAGCTGCGATCGCCACGATCGCCTCGACGGTCGAGCAGACCGGCAAGACCGGCACCGGCAAGACCGCCAAGACGCCGGAACTGAAGGTCGGTGCTGAGCCGGCGACGGCGACCAAGACCACGGCCGCAGACCTCACGGTCAAGCCGGCCTAGTTCCCCTCCGGTCGCCGTGTCGGGCGGCGACCGGAGGGCACCCCCGACACCCCCCGACACCCCGACACCTAGGAGAACCCATGCCCGACGACTTCGACGCGCCAGTGGAGCAAGCCACCGCCGCACCCGGCGAGAAGCGTGACATCCCCGAGACGATCTGTTGCCCGAACTGCGGGACCAAGATCCGCCTCGACTGGAAGGCCGCCCGATGAAGCCGGGCCGAGTCTCCATCGCTCAGGTGATCCGCGCCGGCTACCCGTTCGGCGAGTCGGTGAACGCCCTCGAGGCCGCCTACGTCTACGACGTCAACCAGCGGCCCGAGCGGCGGATCTTCGACCACCGCATGTGGAAGATCACCGTCATGTCCGGCCACTGCATCGCATCGAAGCGCAACATCGCTGTCCGGGCGTTCCTCGACGGGGACGCCGAGTGGCTCGTGTTCATCGACGACGATCAGGTCTTCGACCCCGACGCCATCCACCGGCTGATCGCCGGGGCTCACCCGCTGGAGCGGCCGATCGTGTCGGCGCTCATCATGGCCGAACGCACCAAGGGCATGCCGGTCGCCCCGGCGTGCGCAGCGTGGGACGGCCAGTCGTTCCGCCAGTATGAGGCCATCCCCACCGAGCGGTGGTGGCAGGTCGGGACCGCAGGGTGCGGGTTCCTCGCCATTCACCGCACCGTCCTCGAGCGGGTCGGTGACGCTCACGCCGACGACGCCTGGCCGTGGTTCAAGTTCGCTCAGTGGCAGCCCGACGGCGCCAAGCCGGACATCATGAGCGAGGACTACGTCTTCTCTCTGCGAGCGCAGGCGCTCGGGTATCCGGTCTACGTCGACACCCGAGCGCATGTCGGCCACATCAAGACCCGAGTGTTGACGGCCCGCGACTTCTGGAACCAGTTTCCACCGGAGGCGCACGAGGTCACGAACGTGGCCGTCATCCCGGTCAAGGACAACCTGCCGTACACGCAGGGCATCGTGAAGCAGCTCCTGGCCGACGACGCCTGCCACGAGGTGGTGGTCGTCGACAACGGCTCGACGGCCAAGACCCGCAAGTGGCTCGACGCCCAGCCGATCACCGTGCTCGACGCTCCCGGCGTCGGCATCCACCACATGTGGAACCTCGGCGCCGCTCACGCCTTGGAGTACCACGCCCGCCCGCACATCGCCTTCCTGAACAACGACATCCGCATCTCGTCGCCGTTCATGGGTCCGCTGTCCGATGCGCTCACCCACGGACCGCCGGACCTCATGGCCGTCTGCCCGAACTACGACGGCCGCACGGGCGCCGGGATCGAGCGACTGCAAGGCATCTGCGCCGAGCGGTACGACGGCACTGGCGGGCTGTCCGGGTTCGCCTACATGGTGCGGGGGGAGCTGTTCCTGCAGGGCTACCGCTTCCCGATGGATGCCATGTGGTGGTTCGGCGACAACGACCTCCTGCTCTCGATCGAGATGATCGGCGGCTGGTACGGCATGGCGCACTCGTGCACCGTCGAGCACCTCGACGGCGGGGGCCGGACCGGCAAGTGGGACGACCCGAAGGTGCAGCAGCAGCTCGCCAAGGATCAGGCAGCCTTCCAGCGCAAGTGGGCCGCCATGCTCGCACCGCAGGAGGCGGCGTGAGCACGGCGCTGATCCTCACCACATGCGGGCGCCGCCACTACCTCGAGCGCTCGCTCGAATCCCTGCACGCCAACTGCGCCGAGACGTTCGCCCACCGCATCATGGTCGACGACTCGGGTGATCCCGAGTTCTCGGCGTGGCTCCGCTCCACCTTCATCGGGTGGACGGTCCTGTCCCACGGGATGCGGGCGGGGCTTGCTGCCGCAGTCGAGACGGCGTGGGATGCCGTGCGCCGCACCGATGCTGAGTGGATCTTCCACATCGAGGATGACTTCACCTACACCCGCACGGTCCCGGTCGCTGCGATGCGACTGGCGCTCGAATCCGATCCGACGCTCGCTCAGGTGACGCTCTACCGCCAGCCGTGGTCCCCCGCCGAACGAGTGGCCGGTGGGTACCTGCGGGACGGTCGCTGGACCGAGACCGACTCAGTGTGCGGCTACGAGCTCCACACCGACGGCGGGCTGTTCTCGTTCAACCCGACGCTCTACCCCCGACAGATCGTCGACGAGTGCATCGGCGGGCTAGAGGCCGACGTCACCCGCCAGCTGCACGGCTGGAAGTTCGGTGTCCTCTCCGGCCCGAGCGAATCCCCGCTGTGCTGGCACATCGGCGCTGAGAGGAGCGCCGGATGGAGTCGGTGACCGTACTCGGCGCCGGCGGCCACGGTCAGGACGTGGCCGCGATCCTGCAGGCGTGCGGGTTCCACTTCGCCGGCTACCTCGACGACAAGACCGGGCGCCCGTGGTCGACGCTTACCGGCGCCTACGTGTTCGGCGTGCACTCCTCGACGGACCGTGCTCGCTGCGACAACTTCGTGGCGACCGCCGTCGTGGCCGTGCACCCCTCGGCCTACGTCGACCCCCGCACCGAGGTCGAGGCCGGCGTGGTCGTCGGACCCCGAGCGGTGATCGGCAACGACTGCCACATCGGCAGGCACGTCCACATCGGCCAGGCGGTCACGATGGTCCGCACCTGGCTCGCCCCCTACGTCACGGTGTCACCCGGTGCGGTGATCTGCGGTGACGTCCACATCTCCGAGGGTGCCACCATCGGCGCAGGCGCCGTCGTGTCCAACCTGTGCGAGGTCGGCAAGTACGCCACCATCGGCGCCGGTGCGGTGCTCCCCCCGAGGACCGTGGTCCCCGCTCGCTCCGTCTGGGCCGGCGTTCCCGCTCGCCCGCTGCACGAGGCGGCATGATGCTCTGCGATCCGCTGAACGCAGAGTGGCAGTTCTGGGACCGCTGGGCCGATGGCCGGTGGGAACCTGAGACGAGAGCGTGCATCGAGCAGCACGTGACCGGCGGGACGTTCGTCGACATCGGCGCATGGATCGGCCCCACCGTGCTTTGGGCTGCACCGCTCGCCTCCCGTGTCGTCGCTGTCGAAGCCGACCCGACGGCCATGGAGATGCTGCGCCACAACACCGCCGACCTCGGGGTCGAGTACGTGGCCTGCGCTGTCGCCGACTACGACGGTGAGACGACGATCACGACCGCAGGGGACTCGATGTCCCGCATCGGACACGGTGGCGTGACGGTCCCGTGCTGGACGATCGAGACGCTGTTCACCGAGCACGGCATCGACTCGGCCGACCTCATCAAGATGGACATCGAGGGCGCCGAGCGGGAAGTGATCGCCCAGGCCGAGCCGTTCCTGCGCCGCTTCGGTGCGCCGGTCCTGCTGTCCGTGCACCCGTGGGCGCCATGGCACAAAGACCTGCTGCCAGGGTGGGAGCGGGAACCACTCGCCCCGCATGAGTGGCTGGTGACCCCGTGCTGATCGGCGTCACCCGAGTTCGGGACGAGGCCGACGTGATCGGCTACACGATCGAGCACCTGCGCAGCGAAGGTGTCGACCACGTCATCGCCATGGACAACGCCAGCGACGACGACACGCCGAAGATCCTCGAGCAGTTCGGGGACTTCGTGACCGTGGTCCTCGACCCCGACCACCGCCACCTGCAGGGCGAACGGACCTCGCAGCTCGCACAGATGGCGTGGGGCATGGGCGCCACATGGGTGCTGCCGTTCGACGCTGATGAGATGTTCTACGCCCGAGGGTGCACGCTTGCCGAGTGGTTCGAGGTGTGCCGCTACGACGTCGTCGGCGCTCAGGTGTTCGACCACATCGCCACCGACGACGACGACCCCACCACCGCCAACCCGTTCCTACGGATCAGGCACCGACGCCAGTACCCGCAGCGTCTCGCCAAGGTGGCGTTCCGTGCTGCCGCTGACGTCGAGGTGGCCGAGGGGAACCACGACGTGCGAGGCGTCGGTGACCGCCGCTGCGGTGGCCTGTTCGCCCGCCACGTCCAGTACCGGACCTTCGAGCAGATGGCCCGCAAGGTCCGCAACGGCGCCGAGGCGATGGACGCCGCGGGCATCCACCCGTTGCACGGCACGCACTGGCGTGACGCCGCGAGGCTCGACGACGCCGGCCTGTTCCGAGAGTGGCGCCGGCTCTGCGAGGAACCGGGACTGATCGAGGACCCGGCGCCATGGCGGGGGTGAGCGTCATCGTCCCGATGTTCGATCGGTGGGACATGACCGCTCAGTGCCTCGCTGCACTCAACCGATGCGGCGACCCGATCGAGCTGGTGCTCGTGGACAACGGCAGCACCGACGAGACGGCAGGCCAGCGGGTGCAAGTCCGCAACGACCGGAACCGTGGCTTCGCTGTGGCTTGCAACCAGGGCGCCGCCTACGCCAGTGGTGACGTCCTGGTGTTCCTCAACAACGACACCGAACCCCAGCCCGGCTGGCTCGCTCCCCTCGTCGCCGGGCTTGACCGAGCCGAGGTGGCCGGCGCTCGACTCACCTACCCCGACGGCACCGTGCAGCACTGCGGTGTCGACGTCGACTTCACCAGGGAACCGGGCGCCGAGGCGTGGGGACTCACCGACGACGGGCCGTCCCGACTTGTCCCTGCCGTGACCGGAGCGTGCCTCGCCATCGAGCGCTCGACGTTCTGGCATCTCGGCGGGTTCGATGACGGGTTCTGGAACGGGTACGAGGACGTCGACCTCTGCCTACGGGCCGGTCGGTGCTGGTACGCCGCAGAGTCCCACGTCATCCACCACGAATCCCAGTCCGGGCCAGAGCGCTGGACGAAGGTCCGAGAGAACGTCTACCGGCTCAGAGCCAAGTGGGGTGCGCCGTGAGTACCACCGACTACGTGACGACCGAGGAACTGGTGTCACACCTTCGGATCGACGACCAGGACGACGGGCCGAGGCTGGCCGCTGTCATCGACGCCGTCTCCCGTGCGATCGACTCCTACTGCGGCCAGTTCTTCTACGCCACCTCGGGCACGTCCGCTCGGGTGTTCACCCCAGGCCAGGCGGGATGGGTCGACGTCGACCCGTTCGCCACGACCACGGGGCTGACCGTCGCCACCGGGACTGATGGCACGTTCACCAACTCGTGGACGATCGCCACCGACTTCGTCGTGAAGCCGGACAACGGCCGCACCGCATCCGGTGAGCAGGTCGCCTACAACCGCCTCGTGGCGGTCGGCTCCAAGGGGTTCCCCGTGTCGGTGAGGCCGACCGTCTCGGTGACCGCCAATTGGGGCTGGCCCTCGGTCCCGCCTGCCGTGCAGGAAGCGTGCCTCATCAAGTGCGCCCGAGTGTTCCGCCGCCGGGACACGCCCGAAGGCATCGCCGGTGGCGTCGAGTTCGGCGCCATCCGAGTCTCATCGCGAGAGGACCCCGACGCCGCCATGCTCCTCGCTCCGTACCGCTCCACCTACGGCGCTCCGGTGGTGTTCGGGTGAACGTCAACGACGTCCGAGACGCCATCGCCACACAGCTCCGCACCATCACCGGGCTACGGGCCACGTCGTTCGTCCCGTCGAAGATCGAGCCACCCACGGCCATCGTGAGCATCGGCGCCGGCTCCTATGACGACACCTTCACCGGGTCGATGACGGCAGAGTTCGGCGTGCTCGTGCTCGTGGCCCGAGCCGACGACCGCTCAGCACAGAAGCGCCTCGACGACTACATCTCCCCCACCGGCACGACCTCGGTGAAGGCGTGCATCGACTCCACCCCGACACTCGGCAGCACGGTCGGCACGGCCACCGTGCTCGGGTGGGGCGACCCGGCAGAGTTCGAGATCGGCGGCATCTCCTACGTCGGCGTCGAGTTCACCGTGGAGGCGTGCGACTAGTGCGGGCCATCCTCGTCCACCCCGGCCCGGCGTTCTCGGTGGCAGACGTGGCCAACGGGTACAGCAAGGCGCTACGCCAGGCCGGCGTGCAGGTTGCGGACTTCGACCTCGGCGACGTGATGACGTTCTACGAAGCCGGCCTGCGTGCCGTCGGCGAGGACGACACGTCAGGCAAGCAGGCGGCGCACATGGCCGCTGCGAGCCTGCGGCAGCTGTGCTTCGACTGGTGGCCCGACGTCGTCATCTGCGTCTCGTCGTTCTTCCTCCCCCCCGACCTCTACAAGATCGTCCGGGCCAGAGGGATGCGCACCGTCGTGGTGCTCACAGAGTCCCCCTACGAGGACGACAACCAGCTCGGGATCGCCGCCGCCGCCGACGTCGCCACGCTGAACGACCCGATGAACCTCGACGCCTACCGGGCCGTGCAGCCGAACACCCACTACCTGCCGCACGCCTACGACCCCGACATCCACCACCCCGGCCCGGCCATCCCCGGCTACGAGTCAGACTTCTGCTTTGTCGGCACCGGCTACCCCGAGCGCATCGCCTTCTTCGAGCAGGTCGATTGGTCGGGACTCGACATCACGCTCGCCGGGAACTGGTGCGAGCTGAGCGAAGCCTCCCCGCTGCGGCCACACATGATGCACGACCTCGAGGTGTGCCTCGCCAACGACGAGGCCGCCAACCTGTACCGCTCCACGCAGGTCGGGTGCAACCTGTACCGGACCTCGGCTCAGTGCGACGAGCTGTCGCAGGGCTGGGCCATGGGGCCCCGAGAGGTCGAGCTCGCAGCGTGCCAGACGTTCTTCCTGACCCAGGCCCGAGGCGAGAACCGTGAGGTCCTGCCGATGGTGCCGACCTTCGAGACGCCCGCCGACCTGTCCGAACAGGTGCGGTGGTGGCTGGCTCACCCTGACAAGCGTGCCGACGTTGCAATGAAGGCACGTGAAGCCGTAGCAGACCGGACGTTTGCTGCGAACACCGCCCGGCTCCTCGAGCTGGCCGGCCTGTAACCACCCCGGCGTCACCCGGCAGCGCCACACCCCCAGGAGAACCATCTCATGGCACGCGTGCACGGCCGCTTCGGCCAGATGTATGTGGCGATCACGTCGGGTGGCACCCCAGAGCCGCTCCCGTTCGCCCGCAAGTGGACTGCCAACTTCGCCACCGACGCCCAGGAGGCGACCGCCTTCGGCGACACGAACAAAGTCTACGTGACTGGCCTGCCGGATGCGCAGGGCACGTTCGAAGGCTTCTACGACACGGCGACGGCGCAGACCTTCACCGCCGCCGTCGACGGTCTCGCCCGCAAGTGCTACTTCTACCCGACCACCCCGAGCACCTCGGGTCCGTACTGGTACGGGACGGCCTTCTTCGACTACTCGGTGGAGACCGACGTGGCCGGCGTGGTGACGGTGTCGGGCAACTGGCGGGCCGCCACGGCGTTCACGAAGATCGGCTGATCCCGTGCCGCAGGTGCGGCTCAAGACGGACGCTCAGACCTTGGCGCAGCTGCGCAGGGGTCTGCGAGCGATGCCAAAGCGCATCGACCAGCAGTTGGTCGCCGAGCTCAAGGATGCGGCGGACATCGTCGTGCGGGATGCGAGGTTGCGCTTGGCGCGTGACCTCGCATCCGGCCGACGGGTTCGCCCGAGGCGCTCGGCCGGCAACGCCGCCAAGTCGATCAAGTCGGGCGTGGCCGGCGGTCGGGTCTACGTCCGTGGCGGTGGCACGAAGGCCACCGCCTATTACGGCTGGCTCGACTACGGCGGCACCCTCAAGGCCACCGGCGTCCTGCGGCCATCCCGAGTCAACACTCAGCACCGGCCCGTCAAGAAAGAGGGCCGCTACATCTACCCGGCAATCCGTGAGAACCGCCACATCGTGCGCCGCAACGTGCGACAGGTGATCGAGCGGACCATCACAGAACTAGGGCTCGACCAATGAAGATGGACATCTCAGTCACCTACCTCGACAGTACCGAGTCGGTGGTGACTGCCCGACAGATCGACATGGTGAAGCTGGAGCGGTACGCCGGCCAGCCGTGGGTGAAGCTCACCGGCGTCGGGGACAAGGACTCGGACGGCACTCCGACGCTGATGATGGAGCACATCTGGCACATGGCCTACACGGCCAGCCGTCGGGCAAACCCCGACCTCGCCGATGACTTCGACGCCTGGTGCGACACCGTCGACTCGGTGCTGCCGGTCGGTGGCGGCGACGAGGACGCCGCCCCTTTGGACCGCACTCCATCGCCTGGGGAGTAGCGGCCACGGCGATCGACGCCGGCATCCCCCCGTGGGTGCTGGCCGGCGAATCAGACCCCGATCACGACTGGTGGCTCGGGGTCCTGCAAGACGTGCTCACGTACCGAGCCGAGATGAGGGAGGCTGCCCGTGGCGCCTAGAGGTGGTGTGAGGGTCAACATCACCGGCGACTCGTCGCAGCTCGACCGGGAGCTTCGGCATGCTGACCGTGCTGTCGGTAGGTTCGCTGACGAGACGACTAAGCACTCGTCTCGTGTGTCCCGCTCTTTCGAGGCGATGGTGCCATCCCTCGCTGCGGCTGGCGCTGCCATCGGTGCGTTCGGCGTCTACTCGGTGAAGCAGGCCAGTGACGTCGGCGAGGCGCTGAACGTCACCAAGCTCATGTTCGGCGACCTGTCCGACGAGCTCGACTACTTCGCTCAGAACGCCGCCAAGTCGATGGGCATGTCCCGCAAGGAGTTCCTGCAGGCTGCTGGCGGGATCGGTGCGCTCCTCAAGCCGATGGGCGTGGCCGAGGACGAGGCAGCGAAGATGACGGCCAGCCTCGTGCAGCGTGCCGCTGACATCGGCTCGGCGTTCAATGCGTCCGGCGAGGAAGTCACGCAGGCGATGAAGTCGGCGCTGGCCGGCGAGACGGAGCCGATGCGCCGCTTCGGCGTGTTCCTGTCCGAGGCCAGGGTGCAGGCCGAGGCGCTCGCCCTCGGGCTCGGCGATGTGTCCGGCACGACGAACATGGCCGGCAAGGCTCAGGCCATCTACTCCCTGATGATGAAGGACTCCAACGCCGTCGCCGGGGACTTCGTCAACACCATGGGCGAGTCGATGCCAAACAAGCTCAAGGTGGCTCGAGCGCAGTTCGACAACCTCACCGCCGCCATCGGTGAGAAGTTGCTCCCGGTCGCGGTGGTCGTGCTCGACTGGATGAGCGGCAAGCTCGACGAGCTGAGCGCATGGTGGGACAGCGACGGCAAGCGGTGGATGGAGGAATGGTCGGCAGGCTGGGCCGAGTTCCAAACGAACTGGTCCGGGTTCTGGGACTCGTTCGGGCAGGGGCGCGTACAGGTCGAGGACTTCTTCGGCATGGTGTCGGCCTACATGCACGCCATCGGGCTCGGCGCCGAGGACCTCAAGCGCGGGTTCTCCGACTTCGCCAGCATCCTCGGCACGATGGGCCAGGCGCTCGGCGCACTCGGCTCAGACATCCTCATGACGCTCGGCTATGTGGCGCAGGGCATCGGCTTCGTCGTGACCACGCTGTTCGAGGGCGTTCGCATGCGGGTCGCTGACACTTGGTCGATGATCCAGTGGATCGCCGAGAAGATCGGCTGGATGATCGAGCAGGTCGAGAAGGTCCCGAGCGCGCTCGGTGGCGTCATCGACGGACTCGGCAACTTCGGCGGGAGCCTGTTCTCCGGGTTCGGCTTCGACGCCGGTGGAGTGGTCCCCGGCCCCCGAGGTGCGCCGCAATTGGCGCTCGTGCACGGCGGCGAGACGATCATGCCAACGCACAAGACGGAGCAGCGCCAGCAGTCGGGCGGCACGGCGACGATCAACCTCGTGGTGGACGGCAAGACGCTCGCCTCGATCGTCTCCCCGTACCTGCTCAGTGACCAGCGTGCCCGCACCGGATACCAGGGGGTCGGTTCGTGACGTTCACCATCGGCAGGGTCGGGGACTCCATCGAACTGAACGACGTCTCTGGCTGGCAGGAGATGGCCGACGGGTCCGTCTCCATCGGTGGGTGGATCAGGCCGACGTCGATCGCCGACGGGGAGATCCTGCGGGATCAGTTGCTCGGTCTGGTCGGCTCACAAGATGAGCCCTACGTCCCGGTGTCGGTGGGCCACGACGACACCCGTAACGGGTGGTATCGGGTCGCCGACGCTGACGTCGAGAGCGTCCTCGGTGCCACCGAGAAGCGGGGTGACCGCCGATGGAGCGCCACGCTGCGCCGCTCCCCATGGTGGGATCAGCCCCGCCTCGAGGTGCGCCGGGACGGTGGTGTCGTCACGAACGTGCACAGCATCTCGACCTCGACTCACACCGGATTCATCGGCATCCCGACCGCTGGCGTGGCCATCGACTCGGGCACCGACACCGGGACGCTCGTGCTCGCCACGAGGGTCGCCGAGTCTGGTTCGATGCGGCTCATCACCGGGTCGGGGACCGGCGCTGCGCTCTACAACACCGTGGTCTCCTACGATTGCGCTCTCGCCAACGTGTACGACGGCGCAGCAACGGTCGAGGTGGACGTCGGGAGCGGCACGTACCGGCCCGTGATCGGCCGGTACGTTCGGCGCGAGTACGCAACCGACTGGCGTCTCAACAACGGCCTGCTGCGGGTGACGTGGGACTCCACGAACCACGGCCTGATCGTCTCGGGTTTCATCACCGATGCGTGGGAGGCCAGTCCCGAGACGTTCCTGCTCACCGACGATGCATCGAGCACTGCCGTCGGACTCGACCCGATCGCCTGGTCGGTACTCCGCAACGATCCGGCGATGGTGTTGATCCGCCTCGTGTTCTCCTACAACTCGGGCGCCAGTCGCATCATCTGGGACGTCGGGCTGCGTAGGGGGGACCGCAACTGCATCAACGTCGTGAAGTCCCGCACGTCAGCCAAGTGGGGACTCAAGCTGTCGACGAACGCTCTCGCCTCCGACCTCGTCGGTGGCATCCAGCGCAACGGCGACGACGCCAACGACAACTGCTTCACCATCGCACTCCCCAAGACCACGACCGACGACCTCGCAACGTCGAAGGTCTACCTGACCACCGCCGGGCAGGTGTTCCCGTTCGGGATCGGGATGGAGATGGGCGGCGCCGCCGCCACCGGGCAGAACACCGCTCAGAACGTGATCTACCAGTACTACGCCCAGCCGATCGAGACGCTCGGGATCGCAGCCGTATGATCCGCGAGGGCTTCATGCAGATCGGCGAGTGGGACCTGACCCTCTCGGCCGAAGCGCCGATGTCAGTGCGCTCCGATGTGGCGCACTACTGGCAGCTCATCGTCACCCCGTCTCGGGTGCCCGGCCTCGACGCCTCCCGGTCTGACGTGGTCGCAAACGCTCGCTACCGGGGCGTCCTGCTGGAGATGTCCGACGACCGGACCCGCCTCTCGGGTGCCGGGATGCTCCACTACCTGACCTGGTCCGAGAACGAGGACCCCGGCCCGCCTTCGGCAACGGCGTGGGACTGGTCCGACTACGTGCTGGAGATGGAGTCCAACCACTCACAGTGGACGCAGGTCGGGCTCGACCTCGCCGCCGTGGTCGATGAGCCGGCCGACACCTGGCCAGACTCGACCGCCGACTCGTCCGACGACCTGCCGACCAACATGTTCGAGGAACTGCTGTTCCTTGCCGGCGTGCTCGGCGTCGAGTTCCGAGTCGACCCCGACCGCACCTTCCGTGCTGGCGGTGCAGGCTCGTCGAGCCTGTGGACGACCACCCCTGACGTGATCCTCATGCGAGGCCAGGACGGTCGTGACATCGACCTGATCGGACTGCGGCTCGTCGAGTGGGGCGTCGACTACGACGCATGGGATCACGCCACGTCGGTGAGTGTTTACGGCACGGGCGGCGCGTCGGCGACGACCTCCGTGTCGTTCGACTCCTACGCCGCTGACGGCTCGGCGTCGACCCGAGAGGTGATCGAGATATCGACCACGATCGACAACGCCACCGACGCCGGGCGTCGGGCCGAGGCGATCGCTGCCGAGCACGAGCGGCGCCGAGTCGTGGCCGTCTCCGTCGACGAGCCGGACCCCGGCCGGTGGATCAGGCCCGGCGACTGGCTCTGGGCCTTCGACCCGGTGAACGACATCACGAACCTGACGCAGGCCACCTACTACCACGGCATGCACGTCAACCCCGAGAAGCTGCGCCTCTACGGGATGCGCTGGCCGATCGCTCAGGGGATGGGCGTCTACTTGGTCAACAAGGACTCGGCCGCCAGCCCCGAGGTGATCGACGTGACGGACTTCGTCGTGTGGGAGGACGGCCCGACGACGTTCGAGGTCGACGCTCCCCGCCGTGCTGCGCTTGGAGGCGTCTGATGGGCTACTACCTGCTCGACCACCCGCCGGCCAGCCCGCAGTACCGGCGTCCTCGCCGCCAGCCGTTGTCTGGTGCGATCGGCTGGCACACCACCGAGGGTGCCCTCGACAGGATCGCCCCGGACACGGGCGCCGAGAACGTCGCCGCCTACATCGCCCGCCGCACGGACCCCGGCAGCTACCACGCCATCCACGACAGCGACAGCACGGTGCTGATGCTGCCGGACGACGCCGAGGCGTTCCACGTCGCCGCCGACGGCATCAACCGCTTCACCGTCGGCCAGGCCGCAGCGATGCGGACCACCGACTGGCACCCGTCGGACCCGCAGTGCATCGCCATCATCGGCCGCATGGCCGCATGGGCGGTCGACCACTGGCGCCGCAACGGCTTCGATCCCCGAGCGTGCGCCCGGTGGCTCACCCGAGCCGAGGTGCTCGATCGCAAGCCCGGCATGTTCCTACACGGCGCCGTGCAGTCGGACCGGACCGACGCTTGGCTGCGCTCCCCGCACCGCCTCACCCTCGAGGCCATGACCGTGCAGGCGATCCTCGACCTGTGCCCGCTCCCACCGACCCCGGAGGATGCTGCCATGTTCACCGTCGTGAAGCTCCACCCCGCCGCGCTCAACCCCGGCGAGGCGCAGGACTGGATCATCCCGCCGAACGGGCCGAAGTACCACTGCCCGGACACGGGATGGAGCAACGGACTCCGCAACGCTGGGGCCACGTTCGTCGACCTGTCGGGTGATGAGTCGGCCAGCCGCCTCGTCCGCGACACGCAGCCCTGACATGGCCCAGCTCGTCGGACTCCTCGCCAAGCAGGCTCAGGCGTTCGCCGCCGTCACCGGCCTGGCCCTGCTCGCCATCTCTACCCGCCTGTGGGAGTTGGCCTACAGCGGGACAGCCACGTTCTACGCCGACCTGTGGCCATGGTGGTTCGCCACCGCCGGCATCCTCACCCTCATGTGGGCGGTGCGGCCCGAGTCCCGGCTACTGCTCGCAACGTCGGGTGCGTTCGCTGTCTCTGCGATGGTGTCCCGAGCCATGGCGATCCTGCTTCAGGCCACCGAGGCGGCCGCCACGCTCACATCCCCGCAGCTGCACATCGCCGGACTCGTGTGGACGGGGCTGGCCGCATCGCTCGCCTACATCTGGCTTACCGACTTCCGGGCGGTGTCCGACCTGATCCGAGCGGGATGTGATGGCTGACGTCGTTGACCAGGCCCCGACCCTCGCATCCATCGCCGCCGTGGGGACCGCCTTCGTTGCCATGCTGCGCCTCCTGTCGCGCCCCGACTCCCGGTGGCAGCCGCTCGTCGACGAGCTCCGCACCGAGAACGACCGCCTGCGGGCCGAGAACGAAGCGTTGCGCCTGCGGCTCGAGGAGGCCCCGTGACCCGGTGGCTGCCGGCGACGCTCGGGCTGACCGGCGTCGTCGCCTCGGTGGTGGCCGCCGACGTGGTTGCCGCCCGCACCGACCGGCCGACCGTCTCGGCTGCCGTCGCTGCGCTCCTCGAGCACCCCGTCGGCGCACCGCTCACCATCGGTGTCCTCGCCGCCCTCGGCTGGCACCTTGCCGCCGATCCGACCATCCGCCGACTGGAAGGCAGACCCCATGCGTAACCTGTGGAACACCGAGCCGGCCCTCGTGCTCGGCGCCGTGCAGGCCATCCTGGCACTGCTGCTGGCGTTCGGCGTCGACCTCACCCCCGAGCAGATCGGCGCCATCCTGGCCGTCTCCGCAGCGGTGCTGTCCCTGCTCGTGCGCCGCAAGGTCAGCCCGGTCTGATGGCTACCACCGTCACCGTCACCGGCTCGCTCGCTGACGCCGAGGGGACCGACCTCACCGGCACCATCACGTTCCGGCCGTCGTCGCCGCTCTATGACCTCGCCGGCAACCTCGTGGTGGGGACCGCTCCCGTCGTCGCCACTCTCGCCTCGGGTGACTTCTCGGTGGTCCTGTTCGCCACCGATGACGCCACGACCTCGGCCGCTGACGCTACGTACACGATCAGTGAGTCGCTGACCGGCGCTGACGGCACGGCCACCCGGCGCACCTACAAGGCCGAGCTACCGAGCGCCTCGCCAGCGATCCGCTACGAGGAGCTCGTCGAGGTCGAGTCGGTGGCATGGAACAGCTACGCCACCACCGCTGCGCTCGCGGACCTGGAGTCTCGCCTCGGCGGCACGTCTGCCGTGACCGCCGGGGACACGACGCTTCCCCGCTCAGCGTCGATGGTGGACACGATCCCGACCGCCTCGGGGACGCTGCTGCTGTCCTACTTCACCGCCAGCCGAGCCGAGGAGCTCAACCGCATCACGCTCGTCACCGGGGGTACCGCAGCGGGGGCGACGCCGACGCTCGTCCGGGTCGGGCTCTACAGCGTCGCCTCAGACGGCTCGCTGACCCTCGTCGCCTCGGCCGCATCGGACACCGCCGCCTTCGGCACGCCGGGCGCCACGTCGGACTGGTCGCTGTCGGCCACCTACGCCGTGACCGCTGAGCAACGCTACGCCGTTGGCGTGCTGATCGTCACCGGCGCCGCCACACCGACGCTGGTCGGGATGGCGTCCGAGCTGCCGGCGTCCGAGCTGACCGTCGAGCCGAGGCTCGCAGCGACCGTGACCGGGCAGACCAACCTGCCGGCGTCGGTCGACTCCGGGAGCCTCGACGCCACGGCGAACGTGGTCTACGCACGCACGTCGTTCGTGAACGAAGGCTGATCGCCCGCAACCCAAACGACTGAGCCCCCCGCCTCCGTGGCGGGGGGCTCTCTTTGCGTTGTCAGGCGCCGTCATGGTGTGGATAACTTCCCCCTTGACAGCGATAATGGATATATGCGCAAGATGCGCCCATGCCCGATGACCTCCTCACCCCAGCCGAGGCGGCAGCCCGACTCCGGGTGACCACCAAGACCCTGCGCCGCTGGGCGCTCGCCGGCCAGATCAAGGCCGTGCGGCTCCCCTCCGGTCAGATGCGCTACCCCGCCGACTCCCTCCCCGCTGTCGAGGAGGCGTCATGAGCTACCCGTGGGAAGGCCCGACCGTCATCGCCGCCACGTTCTGCGCCCGATGCGGCGCCACCGGGACGCTCGCCCTCGCCGGCCACAGCGACCGCTGCCCGACGTTCCGGGGGCCCGACGCCACGAGGCTCATCGAGGTCGGCACCCGAGTTGCACTGGCCGAGTCATGAGCGACCCGATCCGACTCGACCGGCCCGAGGACGCCCCGACCGTCCTGCGGGACTGGCTGTCCGCACGCAAGCCGACCGGCGACCCGAAGGCCCCGATCCCGATGCTGGCCGTCGAGGTCTACTGCCCCACCTGCGGGCTCAGCGGCTCGCACTGGCAGGGATGCCCCGGAGGTGACGCAGCATGAGCCTCGCCCCGTGCCCGACCCTGTTCGATCCCGACGCCCAGCAGTCCGTGCCGCTCACCCTCGACGAGCGTGCCGTAGCGTGGATCGCAGCGAACCCCGAGGCCGTCGCTCGGTTCGCACAGATCGCACTCGACCTACACCGGCGGGGTGAGCGCATGGGAGCGAAGGGGATCGTGGAGGTGCTGCGCTGGCAGCACGTCACGACCAACACCGACGAGCGGTGGCTCTGGAACAATTCCTACACCGCCTACATCGCCCGCCACGTCATGGCGACCTGGCCCGAGTTGGCCGGCTACTTCGAGACGAGGTGCCGGGGATGACCGGGCGGGCGCTCACCCGAGCGATCGTCGCCGGGGTGGCACTGCTGGCCATCTTGACGCTGGCGCTGGTGCTCGACGCCAAGGATGCCCCCGAGCCGGCCCCGACCGGCACGACCGCACCGAGGTCGGTGCCGTGAGCGCCCTCTGCGCCTTCCTATGCGGCACCGTCGTCGGCCGGTGGCTGTCCACCCACTGGACGCCCGTCGACTCCGCTGCCCTCGTCCTGCACGCCTGGCGCTGCCCGCCCTGACAAAGCCTCACCGGACTGCCCCCAGGGTCCGGTGACCGCCGGTCCCCCCGAGCCGTTGTGTCGCTCCGACGGCGCCGCACCACCACCGCCACGGCGGTGCGGCAGGGGGACCGGCCCCTCCGACAGCACAACACCCCCGCCGCTGAGCCTGACAGCGAGCGACGGGGGTGCCGAACCCCAGGAGTCTACGCCATGCACTGCGCCCCACCCACGCTCCTCATGGACGACGGCGACCAGGTGCTCGAGGTGTTCACCACCACGAATGCGACCTACGCCCGCCTCGGCCAGCCCGGATCACAGATTGTGGTCTGCGGTGATCCGGTCGACCTGCTGCGACTGTTCCAGGCCGCCGCCAGTGAGGTCGACATGCACTACCTGCCCTGCGGCTGCCGGGTCGGCGTCGTCGCCGACGAAGGCGCCCATCCGGCGACCTGCTTCGACGACGCCAAGCGGGATGCGGTCGAGCTGATCCGGTCGGCACACGACGACGCTCGGGGTGTGGCGTGATGCTCGACCCCGCCAAGCTCCCGACGCCGGCCCGCTGCCCGCGCTGCTGGGACACCGGGACCCGCCACGAGTACCTCGCACCCGACGCCTACCGGGACACCGGCGAACCGTGCGACGACTGCGAGAACGACGCCATCGAGTCCGGCGAGCCGTGCCTCTACTGCGGCCGACCCGCCGCCTGCTACAGCGTGCGGACCGGCGACACGATCTGCCCCCGCTGCGCTCGGATGGAGCGGGACGAGGACGGTCACGCTGCGTTCGTGGCACGCGGTGATCGCTGGGTCGGGGCGCTCGGGATCGGGGTTGACCTGTGACCAACCCATTCGCACCAGCCAGCAAGGCGAAGCTCAAGGCCCGCATCGCCCTCTGTGGACCGACCGGATCGGGTAAGACGTGGACAGCCCTCGAATGGGCTGCCGTGCTCGCCGACGGCGGACCCATCGCTCTCATCGACACCGAGCATGGGTCGGCATCGCTCTACGCCGATCACTGCAAGTTCGACACGATGCCCTGGGCGCCACCGTACAACCCGACCGCCCTTGCCGAGACGGTCGCCCAGGTCCCAGCGTGGGGCTATTCGGTGCTCATCGTCGACAGCCTCTCCCACTTCTGGATGGGTGAAGGCGGCACGATCGACGTTGCCGACAATGCGGCGTCACGGTTCGGCGGCAATTCGTTCGCCGGATGGAAGGTCGCCACCCCAGCACTGCGCCACCTGGTCGACTCGATGCTCGCCGTCGACTGTCACGTCATCGTGACCATGCGGACCAAGACCGAGTGGATCATCGAGGAGGACTCTCGGGGGAAGAAGGCGCCGCGCAAGATCGGACTAGCCCCGGTGATGCGGGACGGCATCGAGTACGAGTTCACGCTGATCGGGGACATGGACCTTGAGCATCGCGTGACCGTCTCCAAGTCGAGGTGTTCCCTCCTGGCAGACAAGGTCATTCAGCCGGGCCGGGCCGCCGAAGCCGCCGCCACGTTCGCTGGGTGGCTGTCCGATGGATCAGGCGACGCAGCGACGCCGGTGGAGATGATCCCCGTCGCAGAGGCAAAGAATCGCCTCATCTCGCTGCTTGGGTCGACCGAGCTGGCCGCTGAAGCGTGGGGTGACAGGGGCTCTACGCCGATCAGCGAAGCGGAGCTGGAAGCGATCGTCGAGTCGCACGTACCCCCCAGCAAGACCGAGGCCGACCAGTGACGGCCGACCAAGCCTCACCCCCCGATGGGGTGGGGGGCGACGCCGCCGACCGCGAGTCGGAGGTGGCGCTCGAGACAGGCGACGCCGGTCCGGGGAGGGCTGCCGCTTCCCCGGCAGCTCGACAGGGTGACCCCGGACCGGCTGACCCTGGAGCCGAGCCGTGAAGCGCTCCCCGATCCGACGCCGCTCGGCACGCAAGGCCGCCAGCGACACCGCCTACAGCGCATGGCGGCTCCGGTACCTCGACGGCGCCCTCTGCGAACGCTGCCACCAGGCGCAGGCCACCGAGGTGCATCACCGCCGCCTCCGGTCCGCAGGGGGGCACCTGACCCTGCCAGCCAACGCCGCCCGACTGTGTGCCTCATGCCATCGCGAGGTGCACGCCAACCCGACTGACGCTCACGCCGCCGGATGGATCGTCCGGGCCGGCGACCCCGAATGGGACGACCTCGCAAGGGAGACACGATGAACGGCCCACCATCGAAAGCTGCGCTTGTGGCTGACGCACTCATGGCCGAACGGGCACGCACCGAACGCCTCACCCGCCAGCTCGCCGACGTGGTGAGCGAAGCCGCTTTCATCGACGAGTGGCTCGACAACGCCTGCACCCGACTCCAGCAGTGGGTCGACGACGGCGGGGTGGTCGACTCCGGTCTGCTGCCCGAGGTGCTCGACGACCTCCTGACGGCTCGACGTGTCCTCGAGGTCATCCGACTCCGGGCGGTGTCGG
>ERZ869925.537-NODE-537-length-26840-cov-181.688818_pt1 | contig 26840 bp, 31 predicted proteins | sample MGYA00579311_ERZ869925 | MGnify/ENA primary metagenome ERZ869925 (study PRJEB32216, sample SAMN09231817) | wastewater metagenome | place: USA: Maryland | collected 2016-07-30 | study: EMG produced TPA metagenomics assembly of the PRJNA472060 data set (Reclaimed...
CCATGAACCCCGACTCCTTCCTCATCTACTTTGCCGCATGGACCCTCTGCGGCCTCCTCGGCGCCGCCCTCGGCAGCACCGGCAAGAAAGCCGGACTCGGCTTCGCCCTCGGCATCCTCCTTGGCCCCCTCGGCCTGCTCCTCACCGTGCTCCTGCTCATCAGCCAGCGCCCCCCACAGCAGCCCACCATCATTTACATGCAGCCACCAGGCTACAGCTCCCCAGCCGCGCCCCACATCCCCCTCACCCAAAAGAACCTCCTTGATACCCTGCCCGACCACCTCACCATCGCCCGCCACGGCGAGATCCTTGGCACCTGGCCACTCGCCGACGTGCAAGACTACCTCACCACCGGCCACCTCCTCCCCACCGACCACTACCAGACCCCCACCGGCCACTGGTCCCCACTCAGCCGCACCGGCCTCACTGTTTAATCCCATCCGCCATGCACCCCCTCCAACGCCACACCCTTTCCCTGCTCACCAGCTGCTTCAGCGCCCTGTTGCCGCCACGCTGCCACCGCTGCCACCGCCTACGCTACAGCTGCGCCCCGCATCACGCCGCCCACTTCCGCCCCACCTGCCAACCCTGCCGACGCCAACGCTGACACCACCACTCACACAGCGCCACCGCTTCCCCTCAGCCCGGCCCAAACGCCGGGCTTTTTTCATGCCCAAAGAAAAAACCGCAGAAAATAGTTGCATTCCGTTTTTCCTGTGCCATACTTCCTCCGTTGCCACTGACGGCAGCGCAAAAACAAACCGACCGGCGCAGGTCGCTAAACTCCGCAGCTCCTACCCATGAACATCAACGAACCCAAAGCCGCTCAACTCGAAGCCTCCGACTGGCTCCTCGTCATCTTCACCCCTTACTGCGGCCCAGCCCGAAGCTTCTTTGGCGACCGCGAGCACATGCTCAGCCTGTGCAACTGCTCCGGTCAGTCGCTGGAGTTCGTCAGCGAAGCCGACTACGCAGAGCGCACCGCTAACGACGAGTGGAGCGGCGACTGGGAAGGCGAAGGCTACTATGGCCAATACAATGAAGCCGGCGACTACCAGTTCATCAATGACAACGCCGACGAGGCGATTTGGGAAATCCTCAGCCACGACAGCAGCAACAATTTCAGTTTCCGCGGAAACATCCGCGAAGCCATCGCCAATGCCCCGCGTCACCGCCTCATCCGAGAAGCGCTCATCACCGAAGGAGTCATCAACTAACACCATGCCACCCCTCCCCAAACTCCTCCTCACCCCGTGGGCCGGCGACATCCCGGCCCACGGGCTTTATTGCGTTCGCACCCGCGGCCCGTTCCTCATCGTCCACGCCATCCCCGGCCCCGCGCCCGCCGCCACCTACTGGCCCCCCATCGTGCCCGAGGTCACACCCCAGCGCCTTGCCAACACCCTGCGGAAAATGGCCGCTACCCTCGCTGCCGAGATGGACATCCCGCCCGATGCCATCGCCCCTCCCATCGCCGCTTTCACCGATCCCCCGCCCTTCCTCCACCTCGCCGCCAGCGAGCACCCCGGCGAGGAATACATCCTCGCCACCGCCGCCCCCCGCCTCTACCGCATCACCCTCGATACCCACGACAACGCCACCGGCCTCCACTGGATCAAAGACTGGGGCACACCCCACACCACCAGCCCCTTCCCCGAACTTCGCGCCGCCGCCGCATTCCTCCGCACCCACTACGGCACCCACCCCCTATGACTCGCCAAGCCACCGAACAACGCGCCGCACGCGCCGCCGCCGCCACCGCAGCCGGACGCACACCAGGCCAGACCGGCCGCCCCCGCTGGCAATGCCCCACCTGCGGCGGCACCGACCGCTGGTGCGACAGCGCCAAACGCCGCCATTGCCGCCACTGCCACCCCCCGCCCCCTCGAGGCCGCCCCGCCAAATAACTTCCCCTCCCCCTCCCTTTTTCACCATACCCCGCCATGGGTTTTTGAAAAAAAACCACTCCCTACAAAAAGCCCGGCCCACACCCCGGGCTTTTTTTCGCCCCCATCCCAGCACTCAAACCGTCAACAATCCGCCAACACCCCCCTTTAACTCCTATCACACCGCATCTTCCCCTCATCGCCATCCACCTGATAATCAACCAGTACCGGCAGGGGGACTCGAACCCTCACTCCCTCTCGGGAAGCGGATTTTGAATCCTTGCTGTGGCTTCGGGGGAGGTAGCTGAAAAGGGTGTTTAGCGCTCTACTGAGTGCAACAAAGCGCTGGAAAGTGGCTGGAAAGTGGCAACAAAGTGGCAGCATTATGCCGAGACTGCCGTTGCAGGGTGTGATCGTGAAGGCGTGCACTTACCGGAATTACCGGTGGTGTGTGGAGTGGCGTGAGGATGGGAAGCGGAGGCGGGGGTTTGCGGTGACGGAAAAGGAGGCGCGGGCGATGGCGACACGCACGAAGGCACATTTGGCGAAGACTCCGGGCCGGGTGCCGGTATCGGCGGAGGAGACGGCGGCGGTGATGCTGGCGCGGGATATGGGGGTGCCATTGCGGGAGGCGGTGCTGTCGTGGAAGGCGGCGACGGCGGCGGCGGCTTCGGTGACGGTGGAGGATCTGGTGACGCGGCGGCTGGAGGCGATGGCGATGGAGGGCCACAGTGCGCGGTATGCGGCGGAGTTGCGCCAGTTTCTGAAGCGGGTGCGGGAGCATTGGCCGGAGACGCCGCTGGTGGATCTGACGGCGGAGGCGGCGGCGGGCTTTATCTTCAGTGCCGGCGGCGGCGGCGGCATGGGAGCGAAGACAATGCGGAAGCGGAAGACGCTGCTGGTGGGGTTGCTGAACTTTGCAGAGTCGCTGGGCCTGCTGCGGGAGAATCCGGCGAGGAAGATCAAGACTCCGAAGCCAGGGGCGGGGCGCATTGCTCTGCTGTCGCCGGCGCAATCGCGCGACTACCTTCTGGCGGTGGTGGAGGCGGCACCGGAGGCACTGGCGGCGGAGGCGGTGAGCATGTTTGCGGGGTTGCGCCGGGCAGAGGTGGAGCGGCTGCAGTGGGAGCAGGTGTGGCTGGATCGCGGGCTGATCGAAGTGGGCGCTGCGCAGGCAAAGACGCGGCAGCGGCGGCTGGTGACCATCGAGCCCGCGCTGCAGGGCATTCTGGAACAGGTGGCGCAAACGAAGGGCCCGGTGCGGCCGTGGAATTACCGCGGGCTGCTGCACCGGGCGCACACGGCCGCAGGGTGGCGCGACAAGAAAGGAACGCACTGGCCCATCAATGCGCTGCGCCATGGCTTTGTGTCGTATCACCTTGCGCTGTACAACGATGTGGCCCGCACTGAGCTGCAGGCGGGCCATGAGAAGGTGACGCTGTTTCGGAATTACCGCGAGCTGGTCACACCGGCGGAGGCGGAGGAGTTTTGGAGCACGGCGCTGGTGCTGTGACGCGCGTAAAGGTCTGACGGCCGCAGCCGGGACAGTGCCATGCGTGGCTGAAGGCGATGGGATCTCCGGCGGCGGCGATGCCGATGTGCTCGAGCGGGGCATCGTGGCCGCAGAGGTGATAGCACTGCGGCGGATTGGGGGCGCGCTCGTTTTCCGCTGGAGGCTGTGCGCTCACTTGGCGCGCTGCTCGACTTGATAGCGGGCAATGGTTTCGCGGGTCAGCTGCATAACATCAGCGGGCTTTACCTGCGGCATCCATGGGAGGCGCATGGGATCCCACTTGCCAGCCTGTTTGATGCCCAGCTTCTCCTGCACTTCGCCGTGGGCGAGCACGGTGGTGGGCGTGATGGGAATGTTGTAAGCGGTGGCGAGCTGGGCGGCAGCTCGGCACATGAGGTGCCATTGATCGTGCGTGAAGGGATGCGGCCCGGGCTTGAAGGGGTTTTTCTCACAGTTGAGCATGCCGCAGAGAGCCAGGCCGATGCTGCCGGTATTGCAGCCGCGGGTATGGGCGGCATAGTCGTCATCGGCTGTGCTCACGTTGTCATCAATGGTATGCTCGCCACGGATGACGCGGGGCTCCCGGCCATCGGGCTGCTCCACGAGAAAGTGATAGTGCTCAATGTCGGTATCGTTGGCGGTGCGCCGGCCGCAGGTCCAGTGCAGGATGATGCGCCGCATGGTGCAGCGCGGGAGAAGGTTGGCGGGGATGGGGTTCATGGCGATGGCTGGAGTGGCTGGGGGCATGGGGTGTGATGGGGTTAGGGCAGTTCGGTGAAGTAGCAGTCCAGCCAACGGAGGAACGTCATGTTGCCAGTGCCGTTGGTGGTATTTTCGGCGACGATGACAATCCCGGCGCTACTGGTTGCGCCGAGACCGGAAGGTAAATTGCTGGTGCCGGTGCACTGGAGCACCCCGCCCTTATAAAGCCTCGCCCCCACGCCCGGCTCCCATTCCAGCGTCCAGCTGTATCCAGTGAGGTCATTGATGGCAAATGCGGCGGTGCTGCTGTTGGCCGTAGTGGTGCCGTCGTGAGTTTGCACCCACACGGTGCCCTCACTGGCACCGCCCTGAAAACACATGCTGATGCCTTCCACCGACCGGTCGAAACTGCTGTGAGTCGCCACAGACGAGTGATTGAAATGGATGCTGATGCGGCTGTCTGTGTGTGCGCTCAGTTGCGCTACGCAGGCCAGATTCACCACGCACTTGCGCGCAAAATCCGCCTGCCCCGGAGACTGCCCGGGCCACACCGGACCGCCCCCGCTGATGTTGACATACATCCGGGCTTTGCCTGCAGTGGCGGCCGCGATCTGCACAAATGGATAACCGTTAGTTGATTCCGTGCCGCTGGTAATGCTCCCGGAGATACTCGCGGGCACCCACAAACTCTGGGGGAAGCGCACCGCGCTCAATCCGATCTGCCGCCGCATGGCGAAAACATCCGTCACACCCGTGCCTCCCCGGGCCACCGGCAGCGTGCCGCTGCTGATGTTCCCCGCATTTAGCGCGGTGAGCGCCGCCCCATTCGCCGCCGGCAGCGTGGCCGGAAACCGCGCATCGGGAATCGTGCCGCTGCCAAGGTTGCTCGCATTCAGCGCCGTCAATCCGCTGCCGTTGCCGTCCGGCGCGAGGTAATCCGTGCCCGCCGCCGCCGCAGACAGCACGCCGCTGCCGTTCGCTTTCAGCAGGCCGGTGAGGCTGCCCACCTTGCCGTCCATATAGGTGATGGTGCCGGTGGTGAGATAGCCGCCGGCGGTGCCGCTGCCGGTGCCGCCGCTCACTTTGATGGTGCCGCCGCCAGTGCCGATCTGCAGGTCATAGTTGGGATTCATCCCATTACTGCACCGGATGGCCACATCATAGACTTCCACTGTGCCGCCGTCCTTTGCGTAGATGCCGGCATTGATACTGGTGCCGCCGTCGGTGCATTCGATGCTGCCACCAAAGACACGGATGATGCTGTCAAATGTCGCCATCACGCCCCGCGCCTGATTGCTCGCCGTCGCGGAAGGTCCGGTGATGATTTGGCGGCAGTTATACACATCCACGCGATGCACCGGACCACTGCCCGCGGCGGAGGCCACGATGTTATCCCATTTACTGATGAGCACACAGTCGCGCAGCACAGCCGAGCAGTTCCCGGCATCCTCTTGGATGTAAAAGCAGTCAGTGTCGCCCACCATGGTCATACCGATGACCTGCACCCCGGTGCGCTGGGTTTCGCCCAGATCACCGACCACGCCGACGGCAGCGGCGAAGTTGCTGGGCGCGCCCTCACAGATGACCTTCCCGCCGCGGATGACGCTGTTGTTTCCCGGGTAGATGACACAGCCCTCGGTCTGCAAGTCGGCGGGCGACGTGATCACCGCGCCGTCTTCCATGGTGAGGTTCACATTATCCGCCAGCGTCAGCTTGGCGTAAATACCCACCAGTTCATAAGCGGCGGCGGACACATACACCGTCTGCCCGGCAGTGGCGGCAGCGCAGGCATTATAGAGCGCGGTGCCGCGGGCCTCGTCGGTATCGGCCGCCGGATTGTAAACCGTCGTCGCCCCGGTATCACTCACCACACGCACCAGCCCGGAGGCGGCTTTCGCGTCCAGCGCCGTCTGGAGTCCCGTCACATCACTGATACTGTGCGTGTGGCTCGCATTGGCCAGGCTGATGGTGCTGCCATTCACGCGGGCACGCAGTGTATTCGTGCTGGTGCTATACCAGAGGTCGCCGTTGTTCAGGCTGCTGGGGTCTCCGGCATGGCTGCCGACATTCATGCCGGCGAGGGTGGCGTTGGGATTGAAGATCTGAGTGACGCCATCCGCATACGTAAGCGTGGCGGCGGCGGCGGGACGCAAGAAAGCGACCGCACAAAGCACGGCCGCGAAGATGGGTTTAAGGGATTTCAGCATAATCATAACTTCGGATTTTGGCCTTCGGGTTTTGTCATTTCATGCCCCGGGCGTCACAGTGGGGAAGTTGACGGTAACGCCCCCAATGGTGAGCGTGGCATACCCGCCGTTTTGGGTGAGAGTGGCCCCGCCGCCTTCCTCCAGGGTTTCCACGCGTGCCTCCAGGGATTCCAGATCGGTGATGGTGGCGTAGAGGGCGGCGGCCTGTGTGGCGGTGATGTAGAGGGCAGGCTCCGGCGGAGCGGGGGTGGTAAGGCTGGCATTGTGCCGGCGCAGCTCCACCTTGCGTACGGCGAGGATTTCCAGCCGGTCATCGGAGGGCCACGAGACGGCCACCACGAGCCAGTAACTGGCGGCGGTCTTGCCTACCTCCTGATTCATCTGCGCCGCGGTGAAGTCGATGGTGAAGGGCCCGTCCACATCGCCGCTAACGGCTACGCTGGAAGAGGCGAGGAGGTCATCGGGATCCGCGGTGACGCGCTGGTGCAGCTCGGCCACCACGCTGTCCGCGCCGGTGAGGTCGATGCCCGTAGGCAGGCTCACCACCAGCCGGAGCGGGGTGGCCTGCCAGTGACTAAAGGAGGGCGCATCGGCGCGCGAGCGGTCGCCGGTGATGGCCTGCGTGAGAGGCGCAATGGTGGTGGTGGGCATACGTTAGAAAAGGAAGTGCAGCACGGCGGCGGGGTCGTTTTGCAGGGCATCGAGGAGGGCGTCGAGTTTCTCCACGGAGGGGAGGCGGTCTTCCTGCCCGCGGCTCCAATCGCGGAAGCCTTCGCGCTCCGGATCTTCGGGCTCGGGGTTCATTTGCCGCTGTCAGCGAGGAGCCCGCTGTTGCGTTTGGTGAGGGCGAGGGCGGCCTTGGGTGTCTTGCCGCCCAGCGTGACGGAGGCGGCGAGCGAATGCCCGGCCACGTCCTCATTGATGTAGGCCAGTTCCACGGGGACTCCGGCGCAGGAGGTGAAAACAATGGCCGTGAAGATAGCCAGCAGTGCCGCCAGCGCGGAAAGAAGAATACGTGTTGGATTCATGCTGTTAGCGCAGGCGTTTGAGGTTGGAGGCTCCGGCTTGCTCGGAGGTGACGTTGTTATCCCGGGCGGCAAGGAGCCCGGCGGCGGAAGCCCAAGCGATCGCTTGATCCAAAGCCGCTTCCTGCTCAGGGAAAAACGTCTTGAGGATGACAGCAATGATAACGACGAGGGCGGATGCAGTGGTTTTCCAGCTTTTCATGGGGTATGTGGGTTTGCCCCATGCCCGTCATGTCAATTCGGCGGCGGCGGCGGCGGTGCCGCGCTTTTCAGCACTTCGCGCGAGCAGCGCATCTGCCGGGCGGCGAAGACGCGGCCGGCGGCGTCATCCATGCGCACCACGCCTACCTTGCCCGTGGCGATGGCATTGAGCAGCAGCTCCACGCTTACGCTGCCATTCGGACGCTGCAGTCCCAGCCAGCGCGCCAGTTCCTTGAGGTGAGCGGCCTGCGGGCTGGTGGTCCACACCTGCAGCGGCACGCCCGCATTCCCCGGCGGCTTGATGACCAGCTTCTCGGCAATGATGGGCGGTCGGGATGCCATGCGCTAGGGGAGCGGAGTCACAGTGTAGTCGGGGGCGATGCGCCATTCGCGCCCCACTTTCAGAGGCGCGGGACTGATGCGCCCGGAGTCGATCCAGTCGCGCACGGTGCGCTCGGCCACACCGTGGGCAGCGGCGACATCAGCGACGGCAACGGACTGGATGGCACTGCCGGGAATGAGCCAGTGCCGGGTGTGCTGCTCAAAGGTGCCGGCTCCGGCAATTCGCCCACTGGCACAGAGGGCTTCCACGGTGCGGGGATCGATGCGGTAGAAGTCGGCATACTGTTCGATGGTGATGGCATCATGGAGAGCGCTGGGGTTGTCGAATTTCCAAATATTCCCGCCTTCGGCCGCGAGCGGCACGGGCGCGGGATTCCGCCGGGTGTGATAGATAATGGCCGTGCTGGTGATGCTGCAGCCGATGAGGACAAGGGAGGTAAAACGGGCAAGGAGTCGGGACTCATTTTTCATCAGAGGGTAGCGCGGAGGCGTCGCGGGTCTTGATCTCGCGCTCCACTTTCTTCACAAACCAGCGCACGCAGATCATCATGGCCCACACGCCCAGCACGCTCTGCACCGCGGCGCAGAGGCCGGCCACCAGCTCGATGTCCACGCCGGGCAGCCAGCGGGCTTGAATGAGCGGCGCGGTCCAGTAGGCGCAGAGGCCGGCGCACCAGTTCGCCACGAGCCGCTTGCGCCCTTCCACATTGCGGATGCGCAGCGCCGGGATGGCTTCACTGAGGAAGAGCCCCAGCATGCCGCAAAAAGCCGTGGCCGCCACGATGCTGCCGATGACGGCGATGATCTCCACCCGTGTGTAAAGCGCCGCCATGCAGGCCCCGAGGGCGGCGGCTCCATTGTCGAAGATCAGGGCAGCGCTGCGGGTGGCGGTGGAGGCGGCAAGTGTCTTCATGTCCATGGCGTGAGTTGTCAGGAAAAGGCGGGGAAGCGCACGGCCGGATGAAAGCGCATCACCTGTCCCCTGATTACAGTGATGCCCGCCCGTGCGGCTTCCCCATGGTGGGGAGCGGAGTGGTTATTTGCCCATGAGGAGAATGACCACGCGCGCGTTGTCGCTCTCATCGATGGTGAGTTTCAGGGGCTTGGAAGAATCGAACGCGATGCCCTTGGGGATGGCGATGAAGCCGGAAGCCTCGGCCGTGGCGTCGGTGATGGTGCTGTCATAGGCCAGCGGGATGGCCACGGTGTTGATGTCCGGCGCGGAGAGGTCGCCGCAGACAAGCGAGCCCTGGAATTTGCTGGCGCTGCCCGCCGTCACCGGCAGCACCCGCACCACGATGGCACGGACTTCGGTGAGGTCGGGGTCGATGCCGTCAACGCCCGTAATGACGCTGCAGGCCACTCCCTCCGCCGGCGTGCCGCCCCCCTCGGTCACGGTGAACTCGATGTAGGGCGAACCGTATTCGAGATCCATCTCCACCACCGGCTCCGTGCTGCTGCCAACCACGTAGTCATCGGGCAGCAGGTCGATCTGGGCGATGGCGTTGGTATCCGCCGTAATGTAGAGGTCACTGGGCACCACATACGTCTGCCGCGTAGCGCTGCCCGCGGGCGTGGGCGCCTCGATGGTTGCACTCGCGGAAAAACGGAAGACGGCGGCCATGACCTAGGGATTAGGCGTTGTATCCACCAATGAAGACGCAGATCTGCAAATCAGAATCGGCGGCCGTGCAAGTCCACGAAATAGTGTTGTGGGTATGGATGTCATAAAGCGGATCCCCCTTTGCCGGCGGGTGAGACGTCACATGCGCTCCAAAGTGCTCTTCGCTGCCATCCACTTCGATGCGGGCCACCTCGACGCTGTTGATGGTGAAGATAATCTGCTGATCCACCAGCGCACCGCTGGTGCCGGGTTTGCGGCGCGCGGTGATGGCGACAGCAGTGGCAAAAGAAGGCAGGGTGCCTCCCGTTCCGCCGATGTTATTCTGGATGAGATCAGCGACGCATCCGGTGACGGCCAGCGTATCGGCATTCAGCGTGCCGCTGGTGCCGCTGGGCGTAAACTCCGCCTGAAACCAGGCATCGAAAGACGTAGCCTCCAGCACCATACCGGTGTGCGGCTGCAGAGTAACCGGGAGCCCATTGATAGCAGACTCCATAACAAAACGGGGCGGGATGACAAGCGATTTGGACATAAGAGCGAAGGGTTAATTGACTTCGCCCCCTGCCCCGCATGTCAAACCATCAGCCCGGCTGCCGCAGCTGCTCGTAGGTCCATGTGCCCGTGATGAACCACAGCGCGGGAGCCGCACGGCCCGCACCAGGCTGGGCAATGTGGCGGTTGATGCGGAAATTCCGGCACACCCATGCCCCGGGATTCTGCCCGGAAGCCGGCGGGGTGCCGGGCGCATCCTGCCGCTGGTTGCCCACGCCGTTGAAGGTGACCCATGTGGGATCCGCCAGCAGCGGCCCGTAGTTGGTCAGGAGCCCGCTGGGAGGATCCGGGAAGGTATTCACGAGGGCCACCACATTCGGGTGCAGCGGCGTCGGCTCCGCGCTGCTGAAGATGACGCCCGTGATGGTGCGGCTGGGCACGTGATCGATGCGCCGCCCGCGCCACAGACCGCCCACGCCGGTGGTGCCGTTGGGTGTGAACGGCGGCCCGGGGGCCACATACACCGTATCGCCACCGCCCGTGGGCTGGATGGCGATGGGCACTTCAAACTCCCGCGTGGTCCACTCCGGCAGCTCGGAAAAGGCATAGGTGGCGGAGGAGCCGCTGATCTCACTGTGCACGCCCGCCCACGACACATTACAGCGCCAGTGCGGGTCGCCCTCGGTGTAGTTCACCATGGCCGGATCCTGCGGCCCGAGACAAAACATCCCGTTGCCACCGTGCGGCGCATTCTGTTTCCCGAATTTGAACTCCGTGAGCAGCTGCGCCCGCGTGCCGCGAAAGAGCACCGGCAGCGTGACCGTCGCCACCTTCGTCTCCGGATCCACCACCGGCGCGAAGTCGGCCAACTCCTCCCACGAGTTGGCGGAGAGCTTCGGATGAACATTCCATGCAGTCGGCATACGTTTATTGGTTCGCAGGTTTGATCTTGTCGGCCACCGGCGCCGCGTTGCTGTTTTTCAGCTCCTCCAGCTTGCTCACCACCGTGGCCAGCCCGCTCTTCAGCGCGGCCACCATGTCGCCAATGCTGTCGCCCTTGCCGGTGTTGTCGGCCACCTTCGGCAGCGCGCTGTTTTTCCGCTGGCGCATCTCATCGAGATTTGGCGTCTCGGGGCGCAGATTCCGCGGCTTGAAGTCGAAGGCATCCAGCCCGCTGGGGCGCGTGTCGCCGCCGATGCGCTGGCCGCTCCGGCCGCTGCGGTCCCGCGATTCACGCCGGGCGATCTGCGCCGCCTCCTCGGGCGAGAATCCTTCCTGACGCAACTGCTCCTCGCGCCGGCGCTCCTGCACCGCACGCTCGCGCCGGTCGGCCGCGGCACCACGCCCCCGGGCGCGGAGTCCGGCGATCTCAGAATCCTCGCGCGTGGCCTGCTGCGCCGCACGCTCCGCCGCCTCCTTGTCGCGGCGGGCCTTCAGTTCCCGCAGCGTCTGCTGCGTGGCCTCGCGCATGGCATCGCCCCACTCATCAAAGCGCTGGCGCTGCTCCTGCATGCGCTGCTTTTCCTGCTCCATGCGCTGGCGCTCCACATCCGCGCGCGCCGCTTCACGGTTTAGCGGCAGGACGCGATCCCGCTCCTGCACCGCGCCCTCACGATTCCGGAAAGCGGCATCGGCCCGGTTTTCCAGCTCCTGCATGCGCGCGCGCTCGATCTCCATGCGCCCCTCCAGTTCCCGGCCGCGCTGGGCATCCACTGGCGAAATCTCCGTGCGCACCTGCCGTGTGCCATCGGATCCCACGGTGGTCTGGCTGATGCGCTTCAGCCCCTCGTATTCCTGCTGCATGGCCGCGATGCGCTGCCGGCTTTCCGCCAGCCGCTTTGTCTCCAGATCCTGCAGCTGCTGGAGGTAATCGATCTGCCGCGTGAGCGCCGCCTCCTCGCGGGCAAAGCGCCGCTCATTCTCCGCCGCCAGTTCCGCCAGCGTCTCCGCCTGCCCGGTGCGGGCGTCTTCCAGATTCTCCTCCGCGCTCTTCACGCGCTCGCTGGCCGTGAACTGCCGCTCCAGCCATTGCATGCCCTTCTGCTCGCGGTCGGAAAGTCCCTCGCCGCGCAGCTTGCGATAGCTGGCAATGGACTCATCCACCCGCCGCTTTGTCTCCGCCACCGCTGCCGCCAGCTTCCGCTGCTCCGCCGCCAGTTCTGCCTCCTTGTCGCCTTCGCTCGCCGTTTTCCAGTAATCGTAGGCCTTGCCCAGCGAGTAGAAGCTCACGGCCGCAAAGCTCACCGCACCAGCCAGCCCCGCACTGCCGCCAAAGCCCTGAATCATGCCGGGCAGGTTGTTGATGGCCCCCTTCATCCCGGCCATGCTGAAGTCCTCAAAAGCGCGCGTCAGTTCCAGCATCCCCATGCTCGCACCCACGCTGCCCTTTTCCACACCGTGCAGCGTATTGCGGCGGAAATTCTCCCACTGCCCCTGCATGTGCTGCATGCGACCAAAGCCCCCCGCCCGCGGCGTCTCGATCTCCGGCATCGGGATCTTCCGCAGCTTGATGTTGCTGATCCCCATCTGGAACGCCCGCAGCTGATCCTTCCCGCGGGTGAGCGCGCGCGTCCACTCCCCTGTATCCATATTTAGGGTGGCGGTGATCTTCGCGTTGGAGGCCATAAAGTGGGAGCGTTAGGTGAGGGATTCGGGAGCGATGGGCGCGAGCATAGCGTCGATCATGGCATCGCGCCGCTGGCGCTGGATGGCGGTGATGACGGGGATTCCTTCGGACTGCATCCATGCGCCGTGGGCGGCAAGGAAGGTGCGGTAGTCGCACTCGTGGAGCAGCCAGCGCCACTTGCTGACATCTCCGCCGCTGACGGCGTGGACGGCGGCAATGAGCCAGTGGGGGCGGCTAAGGGACTTTTTTTTTCCGCCTCCGGCACCTCCGGCAGCCCGGCCTCATCGATCTCCAGCGCCACATCGTGCAGGTGGCACCACAGCCGTCGCACCAGAGCTTCCACCTCCACCGTGCCGCCAGCAGGCAACACGGCATCGCGCCACGCCACCGCTTCCACGAGCATCCCCGGCGCATCCAGTGCCGGGATCTTCACCGCGTCGCCGTCATTCACCGGCGGGGCTGGCGTCCACTTGCTCGCCCAGTAGTCCGCTGTGCGTGTGGCGCACCACAGGAAGATGGAGGCCTCATGGTAATCCTGCGGCACAAAGCTCTGCGTGAGCCGCTCAAACATATCCACCCCGCTCGCCACCATGCGCAGCGGCTGCCCATTCGGCAGACACGTCAGCGGCTCGGGATGCTCCCGCAGGTGGGCGCGCAGCTGCGCCAGCGAGATGGGCGCACCGGCGGGAACGGAAGAAGCCGCCGCGGCAGTGACCGGGGCGGCAGTGAAGAAGGGAATGGCAGTTGGTGTTTCGGGGTTCATAGATCAGAGGTTAGGAAATGGTGCGCTCCAGATGCCGCCGCACACTGGACTTCACGCGCTCGCTCAGGGCATCGGTGCCCTCCAGCAGCGCATTGCTCACGAGGGCGCGGCGCTGGAGCTGGCGCGGATTCTGCCGCTCCAGAATGGCCCGGCGCACGGCCGCCTTTTGCGCCTGCAGCATGGGCGCCACATTCCGCACCGCGGCGAGGGCGTAGAAAAACGGATGCTCCTCGGCTTCCCAGCCGGGAAGCGTGCGCACACTCAGCGCGCCCTCCGCCGGCTGCGTGGCGCGCACAAGATCGGCAAACGTCAGCTCCGGCTGCAGCGCGCAGACATTGGGGAACCCAATGCCGATTTGCTGCGGGTTCGCCGGATTCGACAGTGCCTGCGGCCACGGCACAAAGCCGACCGTCACCGCCGCCGCCGCCAGCAGCAGATCCGCCGCCGCCACTTCCGCCCGCGGGCACGGCAGCACCGTGCCCTCTGCCGGCGCGGTGGTGAGCGCGAGAAAGGCCCCGCACGGCACCGCATACGGCAGCAGCCCGCCGCGCGCCTGCCACTCCTGCAGGGCTGCCAGATTCTCCAGTGCCAGCATGGCCGCACGCAGCGGATGCGCCGGACTCAGCGCCCGCTCACCGGTGAGCCGCAGGCCATCCACGGCCGCCGAGGCCCCGCGGATGGTGCGGTCTGTCCGCGTGGGATTCCCCCCGATGAACCACGTAAAGCTCAGCGCCTCGCCCCGGCTGACATCGCGGTGATACACCCGCGGCGCCGCCGGCCATCCCAGCGTGAAGAGCGCCACCGCACGCGGATGAATGCCCAGCACGCGCGCCGTGCGGTGCTCCGCAGTGTCCGGCGCATCCGCCGCAGGAAAGTCGATAGGGTAGGAGTCCATATTCAGAGGAGCAATAAAAAACCCGGCGGCCAGCCCGATAAGACCAGCCGCCGGGCAACCTTAACCACGAGCAAAGGATTACGGCGCGGCGATGACCTGCACGGAAGCGGTCGGCGTGAACACCAGCTCCAGCGTGAACTTGTTTTCCCGCAGGTTGCCCGCGGGCATGTTCGGCGTCATCTCGCGCATGAAGAAATAGCCGCTGTCAGGGAAGCCATGGCGCGCGGTGGCCACGTAGTTCGCCACCGTGGCGCGCGTCACCGGCTGCAGCGGATGCTTGTTTACAAAGGGGCTGCTCTCCAGCAGATCCTGCGCATCCACATCCAGCTGAAACCCCGGCGTGACACCCATGAACATGATATTTTCGCGGAACCGGCCGGTCACATTCTCGATCGCGCGCGTCGGCTTGGGTGTCACACTGCGGAGATTCAGCCCCGTCATGTCGGCAGGGATGCCGAAGAGGCTGGTATCATACGAGACTCCGGCGACATGAATGCCGGCGGCGAAGGCTGGATCAAAGGCGGTGGCGGGCATAGGAAATGGATGGCTCACCCCCTGCCGGGCATGTCAAACCATCACGACGGCACGGCCGCCAGATCCAGCAGCGGCGCACCCGCCACCGTCACCGCACTGCCGGCGGAAGTGGTCAGATCCGCCAGCCCACGGAGCGCCACTACCGTGTCGCCCTCGATGGTCGCCTTCATGCTCTCGATGGCCCAGCCCCCGCCCGGCGCGAGGTTCGTGCCGGTGAAATTCGGCTCCACCGTCAGCCCGCTCACGGTCCAGTAAGTGCTCGTGGCCGGGATCGCCGCGATGCTGTCGAAGTCGGTGGGCGAGGCGAAGTCGTCATCGCTGAAGGTGATGTAAAAGTCGCTGCTCGTGATGTAGCTCGCCCGCGCGCCGCCCATGACGTAGGCGAGGAAATGCCGCGACGGCCGGTCGGCTGCCGTGGGAGGATTCGCCACCCCATCAAAGGGCCACGTGAGCAGCAGCCCCAGCGCATTGATCGGGATCTTCGGCCGCGTGCCCGGCGGGATCGTGAGCGGCGGAGAAAACTCGATGTCGCGCAGCACCACGCCATTCCGCTCCACCCGCGCATGCGTCGCCACACGCTCATACGGCTCGGTATCCGTCCACGTGATGGCCGCACTGTTTCGCGCCCGCGTCTGATACACCAGCGTGGGCTCGTCCAGATTCGCCCACGCATTCGCCACCTCGCTGCCCGTGAGCGCCACGCCACTCAGGGACGGAGCCCCGGCATACAGCCGCACCAGCACATCCTCATCATTGAAAGCGTCCACGCCATTGAAGACATCCGTGAGCAGCGCCGTGCGCGCCGCCGTGCTCAGCTCCACCGCCGTCTGCGCCGCCAGATCTGCCGTGGGCACCGTCACGCTCCCGCTGATGTCCGGATAGGCCGTTTCATCCAGCCCCTCGCCCAGCACTTCCGCGATGGTGAAGGCGATGCCCGGCAGCGTCCCCTGCCCCTGCGTGAGCCGCGGCGACTCAAATACCAGGACTCCCCCCTCGGCAAACTGGAACGGCCGCCGCGCTGCGGCATTGGCACACGGCAGCAGCCGCCGCGTGAGCGCCGCCCCGGGATGGAAGTCGGCCAGCCCGTCATAGTCCAGCACCAGCGAATTCACGTTCCAGCTCAGCTGCCCCGGGCTGTAAACCGTCAGGAGATTCTTCCCGTCCTTCCCGAACACCTGCTCCTTGCTCGTATCCACCACGATCTCGCACGATTCCACGAGCAGGAACTCCTCCTCCTTCAGCCCCTCCACGACGTCAGTGTTGAGCGGCTTATCAGAGCGGGCATTGTGCACCAAGACGGCGTAATCGTAGGCGGGCATGGGTAGAAATGGGTGAGTGGGAAAATCAATCTCCGGAGTAGAGCAGCGAGCAGGTGACCGCCATCCCCAGCAGCCGCGCCGGGTGGCCTTCATCGGATTCCACCTTGCCGGTGCTGGCCCCGTCGAAGTTATCATCCTTGCGCAGCCCGTGAATGTGCAGCCCGCTGTTGCTCAGGCGGGCCTGTGGCGTCTGGATGCTGTCATCATCGAGCACCAGCGCCTGCGTGAGCACCACCTGCAGGCGCTGCAACACCGCCTCCAGCGCATCGATGGAGTAATCGCTCTCCACCTCCACGCGCACCAGCAGCTGCACGCTCCAGAATCCATCCACACCCGCGGCCTTTTCCTTCGCATCCTCGGGCACGCTCAGAATGATGCACGGGTGATCCACCTGCTCGGGCTCCCGGTCCAGCAGCAAATGCCACCCCGCTTCCGGCACGAGGTAGTGCTCCGCCGGGCTGGTCTCGCCCTCCGTCCACGCCACGTTATCCGGATCCGTCACCGCTGCGCAATTCGCCACGCCTCCACGAATGAGCGAAGCCACGCTCTCCATGAGCGCGGTGCAGGGATCGAAGGGGAGGAGATTGAGTGTGGCCATGTGGTGAGTGAGGGTGAAATTGTTAGCCCGCCTTTGGCTTCATGGATAGGCTTGTTCCGTAGTGTGCCTCTGCTAGCTCCATGCAGATTCCACGAGCTTCTAGTATTGCTCCCTCGGCCTGTTCCATTGCTCTCCGTTCTGTCATCCAGCAGTGAGCGTTACGAAGACAGTCGTTAAGGCGGGCTAACAAGCGCGCTTCAGCGACCGGCCTTTGGCCGTTTTGCTCAGCGATTTCATTGATTTGGTTACTCATGTTTCAGTCTTTTTGTTGCTGTTGGGCCGTCTCTGAGCTTGGGCGTTATGCCGCCCGGGCTGCCGTGTAGAATCCGGCCCGCTCCGCCGCTGCCCGGAGATCCATCTCCAGCCAGCGCGCCAGTTCCTTCGCCATGTCGGCTTCCGCGTCTTTCAGCACCGTGGGCGCGATGCCCGTGATGCCCTTCGCCGGCCGCCCCGGGAAGGACGCAGCACTGGCGAAATTCTCCGCCACCAGCGTCGCCGCGGTCTCCTTGATGTCTTCCGTGTAGGTGCCCGGCACGCGCTTATACTTAGGCGTTTTCCCCGTGCCCGTGATGCGCAGCGCGGTCACCGCCGGATTGAATCCGGCCCGGTGCACTCCGGCGGCATACTTCCGCGCGCTGATGAACTTCGGCACCATCTGATAAAACAACGCCCCGTCGCCCACCACGCGCTTCCGCCCCTTCATGCTGCTGGCATTCTTCACCCCGCCCCATCCGAGAATCGCCACGATTGCCGCCGCCAGCGTCCCGCGGTATTTATCCGCCACCCGCCCGAAGCGGTTCTGCGTCTTCGCCCGCATGCTCTTCCGGCTGCGCACCATCAGCTTGCTGCTCCGGGCCGTGAGCCGCATGAGATTCGCCTCGATCTCCTTGCTGTCGGCCTTGTCGATCTTATTCATGGCGAAGGAAATCCAGAACCGCATCACCTTCTTCAGCGTTTGCTCCGCCGTCTTTCCGCGGATCTGCTGCAGGCGCGCATACTCATCAAAGGCAGCAAAAGCCGCCTTCGGGTTCAGAGTGAGCGAAATGTTGGCGCCTGCTGCCATGGAAAACTTTTTTTCGGATTCTCCGCGTGGAAATGTGGTAGTAACTGTGGGAGAGTGTTTTTCGGCTAGTGCCGCTGGCAGGTGAGCCGCCAGTGGGCATGGAAGGGAGCCTTCGCCGCATCCGTGATGCGATACTTTTGCGGCGGGTTGTCGGGATCCTGCATGTAGGCCCCGGTGGTCGCCGGATCCTCGATGGCACTGCCAAAGCACACCAGATCCTCCGCCCGCGGCTCAAACGGCAGATCCGCAGCCGCCACGTTGAAGACCTGCGTGCCCACATCCATCGTGAGCAGCCCGGCCTTCTCCTTGTCCCGCTGCCGCACCGGCGCCGCCGTGCACCGCACCGCCACCGTGTAGCTGTTCCCGCCCCGCGCCGTGGGGAAAAACAGGAACGTGCTCTCCCCGAAGACACGCTGCGTCTCGGTGTGGAGAAACCCAAAGATGTTATCGGCAATGCTCATCGAACGAATGGGGCTGAAATGGGAACGGCCCGGAACCGGTCAGAACCGGAACCGGGCCGCGGTTTTCACACCAAGAAGCAGCAGCGTGAAAAATGGGTGTTAGAGGGTTAAGAGCCCGGCTTGCGCTTGCCCGTCAGCTTTCCGGTGGGCTGCAACTCCAGCGCGCCAGCCTCCTCCGCAGGGGCTTCATCAGCCTGGACTTCCGCCGTTTCCGCCTCCGCCGCTTCCGCCTTGGCTTCCGCCGCTTCCGCAGCCTGCGCCGCCGCTTCCGCTTCCTGCTGCTCGGCTACCAGATCGGGAGACTCAGCAGGAGCCCCAGCGCCCGGAGGCTTGTAGTTCGGATTGGCTTTGCGCCGGCCGGTCTTGTTTTGATAGATCACAAAGACCCGGCACTCGGTATCTTTTGCCATCCAGTTCCGCACCTCATCGGCGTCGCGGTGCGCGAAGTGCTTGTGCACCGGCTCGCCGCCGCCCTCGCGTTTGAATCCTACTGCAATGGTAAGTCCCATATCGGTAAAAAGGGGAGCGCCCGGGCCGCTCACGCAGCCCGGGCTGATTCATTACGCGCTGCGCACAAGGTGGCCGCCGTAATCGGTGTAGGAACCTGCCGCATTGCCACCCGCCTGACGCCCGGCGACTTTGCCCCAGAGGAGCACCGGCATCCATGTGAGATTCCCCGTAGCGGCATCTTCGTAAGAGATGGCCGACATGGTGATGCCGCTGTCGGGATCGCGCACGGTGTCCACACCGAGCACTTGAGGAATGCCAAGCTGGCGGGCCAGTTGCTGGCGGGCGCTGTGGTCTTCCGGACCGGCGAGGAAGTTAATCCCCGTCAGATCGGTCGCAAACGCCGTGAGGTTTTCTGTGGGCGTGATGACACCACCGGTGCCATCGGCAGACGCAGCCACTGCGGTCCCCGCAATGGCATTGGCCAGACTGGAGGCCAGTTGGAACGTGCTGGAGCTGGCCTTGATGACGAAATACGTGCCATCTGTAAAGCCGGCGGAGAAGGAGGCGGCGGTCACACGGTCGCCGGTTTCCAGCCCGTGGGCCGCTTTGGTGAAGAGGTCGCCGGAATTGGCTACAGTGACTCCCGTCAGCGCCGTGCCGTTATTGCTTGGCAGCGACGGGTATTCCTGAATGAGCGCAAAACCGTGGGTATTGCGCCATGCGCGGATGCCGCTGCCTTCCACCATCTGCCCCGCGTAGTTGGCATTGATGAGACGGTCATCGGCTCCCAGCGTGCTGGCCACATCGCTGTTGACCAGCATCACGCGGCCTTCGGTCTCCGCACCGTAAACATTCATGTCGGAGGTCACCGTATTCAGCATGTCGGCATCGCTGTTCGCCACGCTGAGGGTCGTGGAACGGCTAAAGCGGGAGCTTTTTGCCTCGGTGAGCAGGTCATCGATGAACGCTTTGGCCAGCTTGTAGCCAGCGCCGCCGATCACGCGGGCATACTGCACCTTGTCGTCAGCGATCATGTTGATGTTTTGCCAGTAGAGGCGGGCACCCTTGCGCTTGTCCACCGTGATGCTCACATCGGTGAGCAGCGTGCGGGCATCGGTGCCGGTGACAGCATAGGTGGTGGTGACATTTTCCACAGTCGCCAGTCCGGCAATGTGGGCGGTGTAAGTCTTGTCTTTCTTGAGGCCCGAAGTGCGGAACTCGTGGCCGAGCAAACGGGCTGCCGGGATGCGCACCGCAAAGGCGCGGATGACATCGAGGAGCAGTTCGGTGGAAGTAAGCGTTAGCATGGCAGTGTGTTGGTAGGATTAACCGTTGGAGATTAGTTGTTGGGCTGTTTCGCTGCCTGCTCACGCAGCGTGCGCACCTTGGCAGCAAGGAGCCCGCGCTTTGCCGGATCGGTTTCTGCGGTCATTTCCGCGATGGCCGCTTCCAGCAGTTCATTGGCATTCGCTCCGCCAGCGGCGGCAGCGCTCGGCACATCGGCCACGTTGACGCCGATCTTCCGCACCACGGCGGCGACGCCGGCACCGATGGCTTCGGCGGCTTTTTTGCCTTCCGGGGTGCTGCCGCTGGGCGTGGTGCCCTCGCGGGCTTCCATCCATGCGGCAAAGTCGCTCACGTCTTTGCGCAGCGCGGCATTTTCTTTGGCCAGCGCCTCCTTCTCAGCCTGGAGCGTGGCGACGGTGGCCTGCGATTCCGTGAGGGCCTGCTTCAGACTGGCAATCTCATCGGCCAGCTCGTTCTTTCCGGTGCCCCACGCTTTGAGGCGGGACAGCAGCCCGGCAGTGGTGGTCTCGCCTTCTTCCTCTTTACGCGCTTTCGGCTGCACATCAGTGTGTGCAGCCGGAGCGGGAGCGGGATTGGCAGGTGGCGGCGGAGTGTCTTCCGCGCGGGCCATGGTCGGAAGCGCGGCCAGTGCCGCGCACGTTGTTAGCAAGTGAGTGAAGCGCATTGGGCTTGGAGCGAGTGTGTTGGTAACTCAGCCCCGGCCCGGGGTGTCAAAGCCCCAGCAGCGCCGCGAGAAACTGATCGAAGTGATCGAACTCCGTGCCGTCGTGAAAGCCCGCCGGCGCACGCCGCGCCTGGAATGTCTGCCCCTCCATGCTGTCATCACTGATCTCCGGCCGGCGCTCGCGCATCCAGCCCTTAAACTCCGCGCTGGTCTCCATCACGCCCGCTTTCAGCCACGCCCGCTGATCATCGCTCACCGGCACGCCCGGGAAACCCATGGCCTTATACTTCCCATCCACCGCCAGCACGGGCTCGACGCCCGCCTCTTGATAGGCCCGGGAGGTGTCCCACACCGCATTATAAACGCCCACGCTGCCCACCGTAGCGGAAGGCGCGCTCTTCAGCACCGGCACCGCCGCGCTGACCCATGTGCCCGCACTGCAGCACATGCCCTCGATGTAGCCGGCCACCGCCATGTCCTTCCGCCGCTGCGGCAGGCCCGCAATCATCGATGCCGCTTCGGGCACCCCGGTCACATAACCGCCCGGCGTGTTGAACCGGAAGACCATCCGCTTGATGCTGGGATCGGCCTGCACTTGGGCCACCGCGCGCCCGATGCGCTCGGTATTGAAGACCCGGTAAAACGCCTCGTATTCCTTCGGCGCTCCGGCCCACATCACCCCGCTCACCGGCTGCACCGCCAGCCCCAGCTCGGGATACAACTGCAGGCCCACGCGCTTCTCGGCCCGCTTCTCGATGTACTCTTCCCACTCGTCTTCCGGGGACATCCCGGCCCGCACGTGGGCGCGCATGGCGTTGATTTCGGCATCGAGCATGCGGAGGCATTCCAGGGATTCGATGGCCGCGAGGCCCTGTGGAAGAAATTGCAGAGAAAATGCAGATAGGTTCATGTAAAATGTGGTAGTAACTGTGGGAGAGGATTATTCGGCGACACCAAGGGTGCGCAGGCGCTCCTCAATGCGCGCCACCGCTTCGCTCATGCGCTCCAGCTGCTCCGCGGATGCCATCGCGCCGTCCGCCTCCGGGGCCGCGGCGGCCTGCTTCCGGCCAAAGAAGAGATCGGCCAGCTCATCGCCGCCCGCCGCCTTCGCTTCGTCGGCGGCAAACTTCAGCTCCACGATGCGCTGCTTCACTTCTTTCTTCCACTGCTCGCCCTGCTCGCCGTATTCGGTGGCCCAATTGGTGAGGCCCGCCTCCAGCCGTTTGATCTGCGCATTGGCATCGCGCCCTTCATCGATGGTGATGGCGCGCGGATAGCGGACGGTATGCCGCCACCACTGCGGATCCTTCGGCCGCGGCAGCATCCGCGTGCGGATGCCCCACTCGACGCGGCGCACATAATCCACCGTGGCCCACTGCACCTGATGATCCAGCCAGTAGTTCCGCCACTCCTGCGCCTGACGCAGCACAAACCGGACGCCCGGCCCGGTCAGTTTCTCCAGCATGAACAGCAGCTCCACCGGAACCCCGAGGCCCATGGCGATCTGCATGTAAATGTCCTGTTTCACCATGGCCTGCGCCGGGAAATCGCGCCCGTCGCTGATCGTTTCGATCTTGCTGCCGGCGGGCAGATTCACGATCTCGCCGTTGTCCGCAATTTCATTGATGCTCCGCGGAATGTCGCTGGGGCTCACTGTGGCCGTGGTGGTCTGGGTGCCAAAGTTTGCCAGATTCTGCTGCACTTTCTTGCCGCTGAAGGGATTCACCGCCGGGGCACTGCTGCCCATCTCGCGGGTGATGGCGAAGCCCACCAGCCCGTGCACCTTCAGGATCTTCCGCACATCGTTGTCGATCTCGCGGTAATCAATGATCTGCGGGATGGCATGAATGAGCGCGGGCGTACCGCGCGCCGCCGCGTGGGTCTCGTAGTTGGCGAAGAGGTGGGCATTGGCGGCATCCACGAGGTAATCCTTTTGCCCATCCTCGCCGCGGAGGTTGTAGGCCAGCGCCCGATACTGCGGCCCCACGAGCACCCCATCGATCCACCGACCCGCATCGCGCGCGCCTTCCACCAGAGCACTCTCGACCGACAGCGCCACCGGCGCGCCGTCTTTGTCGGTGCCGTGCACGCCCAGCACATCGCCGTCGCGAAAGGTGCAGAACAGTTGATTGATCATCCACCCCGCCTGCGTGAATTTCCCGCTGGCATCGTAGTTGCCCGGCCGCCGCTCGTAGAGGTCGGCCATCATCTCCTCCACCGCCGCATTGAACACCTCATCCGTGGTGGCGGGCTGAATGCTCACCGCACCGATCCACCGCGCCAGATCCCGCGTGGCCTTCCGCGCCGGCGGAATGTTCCATGTTGCCCACTGACTGCGGCGCCGCGCTTCCGTGCGGGTGTAGCTCGTGAACTGCTGGCGGCCCGTGAGGTTAGGGAAGTAGATGTAACCACGGCTGCTGCTGTCATCCGATGCGGCGATGCCGGTAGTAAATGCGGACGGTGCCGCCGGGGTTTCCTCCACGGCGTTCTCGACCGGGGCGGCAGGGCGCACGGCGCGCGGCTTGGCTGATGTTTTGCGTGTGCTGGCCATAAAGTTACTCCACCCGGCGATAATTGAAGGCGACGCCAATCCCCGCGGCCTCGCGCGTGAATTCGGGATTGTCTCCGGCATCCAGTGCCTCCATGCCCTTCAGCGCGGCATTGCAGTCGGCAATGATCTGCTCGCAGTTCTCCCGCGAGATTGTGAAGCTGCTGCCCTCGTAATTCCGGCTCTGGGTGCCGCCCTCCAGCTTCACCTGCAGCGCCGTCTTCCGGAAGTCCCGGATCTGGTCCCGCGTGAAGGTGTCGATCAATGCTGTTACTGTTTCCGTGTGGGCGGTCATCTCACCCCCCCGCCCGGGGTGTCAAAATTCCGGGGTTTGGAGAACCGGGGGATTGAAATTGGGCGCACTGCTCAAAAGGTTGCGGCCTTGCCCAATTCGTTACCCATTCGAACATTGCAGGGAACAGCCCGCGGTCGGTTAACGATGGAACCCGTTGCGATGTTGGCGGGTTAAAATGACATTCGCCATACAGGAACTCACCTTTTGAGTTTACGAAAGGGATGTAGTGGCGGCACTTTAGACAAGTCGGATGCCCAAGGGATTCGGCTTCCGCTTCAAGTTGTGATATTTGGTCTTTCATTGGCGTTAGTTAAATTTTTTGGCTCCGGTTCAGACCTGCGTTTCTTCGTCCTCTTCGACGGCATTGATGACGGCCAGCGCATACTTCAGGAGGTCGGCGTAATCGTTCGGCTTGTTGAGATCGCGCTTTCGCCACATCAGCTCCCGAAGGCCGGAGCGGTCGGGCTTGGTGTAATACTGCTCCGCGTTGCTCATCTCAGACAGCACCTCGTCGGGCGTGTCATTCGGCAGATGGATCGGCGGCCGGGTCATCTTGTCGGTCCCGGCTTTGGCAAAGCGCTCGATGTGCAGCTCGTGCTCCCAGTGGTCGGCGTTGATATTGATGACCCGCAGCAGCGTGGGATTCCCGAGGGCATCGAAAGCATCGTATTGCTTCGTCCACCGGGGTTTCACGCGCGCGATCTTGTCGTGGATCGTGTGCTTCCCCCGGATGGCGCACCACCGGGGGATGCCCCGGCTGCCGCCCTGCAGCGCGCAGAATTTATAGACCTGATCCTTGTTATACCCGGAGTCCATGCAGACCACATCCACCGTCATCCAGTGATTCTCCGGATCATCCTTGGCACTGTAACGGCGGTCTTCGATCAACTCGGCAAACGCCTCCAGCGACGGCACCGCGCCCCAGTCGAGCACATAGAGCGCGCCCTGCCAGTCGGCGGCCCAGAACAGGAACTTGATGGCTCCGATGTCGCCGCTTTCATTCCCCACACCGCGCTGCACGTCGGCCGTGCACGCGAGGAACTTGATGGCCTCGGTCTCCAGCGGCACGCGGTGCATCGGCACGCCATCCCAGCCGGTGCGGCGATACCCGCGCCGCAGTTTCCGCAGGGGCTCCAGATTTTCCGCCTGTGCCTGGAACCGCGCAAACGGCAGCCCAAGGATGTCGGTGTAAAACGCCTTCATGGGTGCCTCGCCGCCTTCCTCGCTGGCGGAGAGGAAGGCATTGGCGATGGCGCCCCATGTGCGGCTGGCGAAGGCGAGATTGAGCAGCGCGCCCACCTGCAGGGTGCGGTGCCCGGGTTTGTAACTCAGATTCGTGGCCACGATGCGCCGGTGCTCGACCATCCACGGCTTTGCGCTCTCCTCGATGCGCCCGCGCGTGTCGCCTTTTTCGTCGCGGTCGGTGCAGTCGGGATTCTGGCATTGCAGCCAGGTCTCTCGGAGGATGCGCTCTTTATTCCAGATCGGCTTCGGCATCCCGGGCAGCGATTCCTTGCAGTGATTGAACCGCAGCTGCTCGAACTTCAGTTCCTGATAGTGCCCGCAGTGGGGGCACGGGACTTCCACTTTCTCCTGCGTGCCCTGAAGATAGCTGGAGTGGATGACGGTCTCCTGCGTCACCATCGGCTCCATGCGGCCGGTGGTCGGATTGAGCACGTACTCAAGCGCGTTGTCGGGCGTGCTGAAGGCAAGCTGCTTCCCGTCATCGTCGCCGGTGATGCGGCCTTCCAGCAACTTGAGCGACGGCATGCCGTTGATGAGGGCATGCTTGGCCACTTCGTCGGCCAGCGTGAAGCTCGCGGGCTTGCTCACCACTTCGCTCGCCCCCTGGCCGCCGCCCATGTAGAGCGTGCCTTTCGTGTAGCGGATGGCGAGGCTCGTGCTGTCGTTTTCGTCTTTGCCCCCACGCAGCGACGGGTAGGCATCGAGCACATTGAGGAGGCGGTCTTTGGCGAAGTCGCGGGCCTGCTGCCGGCAGTCGGTGATGAGGATGACGTTGCCCCCGAGGAAGGAAAACCACCAGGCCAGACAGTGCAGCGCGATCGATGTGCAGCCGCTCTGTGAATCCTTCAGGATAGCGCTCGTGCGGTTGGTTACCGTGCGCCGCACGCCGTCGCTGAAAAGCAGCTCGGTGGCCGGATTCTTCACAAAATCGAAGACCCAATCGGCCAGAATCGGGAACTGGCCGAACTCCCAGCACCGGCCCTCACTGGCGGCCTTGCGGTTATGCTGCGCCGGGATGGGAATGCGCTGGCCCTCGACCCATGGCCGGATGTCTGGCACCGGCTGCAGCACTTTCATTTCCTGCACCACCTGCAGCCAGCAGCGCTCCAATGCTGTGAGCCCGACACTCATGCCGCCGTGAGGTAGTCTTCCAATGCCTTGGGCAGCCGGGCCCACGCCTGCTGAATGGCCGCGCGCACGGTTTCCAGCCACGACCCCCCCTCCGGCGGGGTCTTCGGGAACGCCGCCAGCAGTGCCTCAGGCAAGGGCTCCACCAGCTTCCGCCACGACGCGTTCACTTCCTCCGGATCCAGTAGTTCTTTGTTTTTCGAGATCCGCGTGCGCTGCAGCTGGAGCAGATCGGACATATCCGCCCAGCGCTTCCGGGCCTGATCCTGCTCCACCTGGGGCTTTTGATCGGTCACGGCCTGCAAATAAAGCCCGTGCAGCCGGGCCTCTTCGCGCTCCAGACGCTCCAGCATCTTTCGCGGCGACATCTCCGCCACATCCACGCTTACCTCCGGCGCAGGCCTGGCCGCTTTCTCCTCCTCTTTCGCCACCGGCTCCTGCCGCCGCATTACCGCCGCCCGCAAAATCACATCAGGCACCCCGCGCTTAAAATGCCCCGCCGCCACCATCCCTTCATACCACACCTGCATTTCCTCCGGCCGCGACAACGGCGGCAGCACCCCAGCCTTCTTCCCCACCGTCTTCCACCGCTTCAAAGTGCGCACCACGCTCTCCACCTTTGCCCCGTCGAAACAATACAGCCGCGCCAGATCCTCCAAAGTGCTGCCGACATCCCCCGGCTCCAACACCAACCCGGGCAGCCCCTCCTTTTCCGCCAGTTCCAGATACCGCTCATAATCCGCCGTCCCCGGTTTGAGCGCCCCCTTCCCGGCACGCCCTTTCAAGACCGCCAGCTCCGCAGCCTCCCGAGGTGTCAAATTCCCGCCTTCCATACCTCCCGCCCCGGGTGTCAAAGCCAAAACAGGGACAAAAGGGACACAAAATTACACATTCCCCCGCGCGCCCACTGATTGCAGCCGCCGGGCAACCAGATCGGAAGAGCGTCGTGCA
>ERZ869925.538-NODE-538-length-26811-cov-6.437435_pt1 | contig 26811 bp, 26 predicted proteins | sample MGYA00579311_ERZ869925 | MGnify/ENA primary metagenome ERZ869925 (study PRJEB32216, sample SAMN09231817) | wastewater metagenome | place: USA: Maryland | collected 2016-07-30 | study: EMG produced TPA metagenomics assembly of the PRJNA472060 data set (Reclaimed...
TAATCCGTCAAGTTCATGAGGACTTCAATAATAACTTAAATTTTAGTGTAACTGAACCTTTCGTTTCTAAAAGCTATCGTATTGTTGGGACTACCATTTCTTCTCCTATCAATATCGAGAAGGGTTTGGAGTCCTTAAATATCTCAATAAGCGCGGAAGGGGTTTTTACAGAGCTAAGTATCGGTAATTCATTATTTACTCCGCCGTCCGAAGACGTAATTACAAGAAAATTAGAATTCGAACAAGATCAATATCTAAAAATGAATTCTCGCCCGGCCCCGTTCTAATATGAATATCACAGGTTTTACTAAGCGGTCTATTTCTTCCCAGCGGGAATCTTTATCCTATAACTTCGAGTTTACTCCATTCTCTGGGATAGGAAGCGGCGAGTTCGGACTATCGGGAACCCAAGTTTTCAAATATTCCATTGCAAATGGTAAAATCTTTGATACTTCTGGTCGTTTTGTATCCTCTTATATTCCGGGGGAAGTTAATACTATCTCGGGGAATCTGAGTCAGAAATCTTTTGATTGCTATGTTAATAGTCAACTAATTGAGTTGGGTCAACCGGTAAAGACCGGCGAATACAATTGTATTTTCGCAAATACGAATAGCCCTTTTAATTTAAATGTTTTTATTTACGGCGTAGCTCCATCTTATAGCCTTCCAGCTACAGGCGTATACGTATCTAGCGGGTCGATCATTACTGGGAATATTATTAATTTAAATCCGGCGAATAAATTCGAAATATTTAATGCTTATATTAATCAAGTAGGCTCTCCTTATTTCATCACTGGGTTTTCTACTGGGGTTATTACTAATTCGGGATTTGTTAAAATTTCAAGTTCGGACGATCAAAATTCTGATTATCTCTTGCCGATTGTTTTACAAACAAACTTTGGAGACATCCCATTTTCCTATTTTATTTCTGGCAATCAGGTCTTGGGATTAGATACTTACCTATCGATATCTCCTGATATTTTCGAGATAACAAGCCCCGACCGTCAAAACTATACTGTATATTTTTCCAGCTTTCCCGTCGATCCTTCTATTTCTATTAGCTTAAGTTATTTGAGCGGAATAACCGGAAATATTTATAATTTAGTCTCCGTCGTCAAAACTGGAGAAAGCGCGGTATTGACTGGGGCTGTTTCGGGAGTTACAACCTTTAGTAAATTTCATTCTGGCGTTGTTAGTTTGATTGATCCTAAGACTTCTATTAATGAAACGGGTCTTGGCACTGGTTACTTATATACTGATCCTATTACCGGAACTGGACTAGTCTCCGTCACTTTTAACGAGCGCGTCTACGGATTCGGAACTGGAGCGGTTACAACTAACTATTTAGCCAGTGGCTACGCTGATTTGATTTATAGTGGTAATGTCGGCGTTGCTGGTTCTTTCCTGAACGGTATTGCTTATAATTTTGCTGGAACGGGGAATACACCCGGATTTGCCACCGGGACTGTCCCAGTTGGCACGGGGACTGTTTTCGTTAGACCTACGGGAACATTTTCGCTACCTTCTGGATTATTACCTCAAGATTATTCTACGGCTTACTTATCGGTATCCAAGGTATTTAACGGGCCATTATATTATGATTATGTTTTAACTGGATTGGGTTTTGCCACCGGCGAATCAATTACTGGCGTTGTCAATTCTCGTTTTTCGTTGGATTTCGAACCCGCATATTATACATTTATTAAATATTTTAGCGGGGTTGTTCTTGGTTTCGGAACTAATACTGGAAATTTCAATCCTGTCCTTTGTTATAACGCCGCCGAAGAATTAGCTACTAGCGGAGTCTTGGCGGGTTTTTATTCTTGGTCGGGTAGATTAGATTGTGATACTTTAAATTCTTTACCTAGAATCCAAATCTCTGGTTATCCTTCAACGGTTATTCAGGGAACGGGATTATTTGATAGCAATCAAGTCGTAACGATTGTTCCTAGTGGCGGCTTCTCTTCTAACGAGAATAGCTTATATGCTTTATCTAATACGACTAGAACGGTAATTTCGAATACAGAAACCGGCTATTTTTCCGGGGTTTTCGGTTTATGCGGTTCGCTTAACGGCGTTTGGAGAGAAAAGGTCGTTAATAGTCGCCGAGTCACTGGTTTAGATTCGACATTTTATTCCCCAACTAATTCTTTATCTGAGTTAAATTTCGAATCTTATATTACCGGCAGCGGGAATATGGGGCTATTCGGTTCAAGAGAAATTTTAGACTCTGGATCGATGAAATTTACAATTACCGGTTCTGGATCGAAGATTTATACTCTGCGCGGACTCTCGGATTCTATCGGTGGGCCAAAAGGAATATCTTTATATTTATTTAAAGAAACGGGCTTAATCGGTATCTTTGACTCCTACGAGGGAGCTTTAGATTTAGCGATGTATAATAAACAACTTCCATCCTTTTATGATGTGGGCGGAGTTTTTGAGCTTTCCTCTGGGAATTATACTATCGTCTCGTTATCTCATCAGCTTGAAGAGCCAACCATTCAATTTTCTCAACCTATTTTTAGTGGTTGCGAAAGTGATGGATATCTTAGGTTCGAAGTTACTCGATCCGGAGATTTAAGAACGCCTTCTAGCGTAGAAATTGTTCATTATAACGAAATTACTGCGCATTCGGGCAGGGAATATTTTCCAATTACCGGAGTTATTAGATGGGGAGTTAATCAGTCATTCCCTCAATATTTTGACGTTCCTATTTATAACGACGCCCATTTATCTAAAGACGGACATATGTTCACCGTCGAAATGAGTAATATTACTAATGCTACTTTCGGCGGTCCATCGATTGCAACCGGACATATTATTGATGACGACTCTTATGGAGTTCTTTTCCAAACGGGCTCTATCGAAAATGAATTAACGATAAGCACTGGGGTTGGTGGATATATTAGTGGTATTAGTGGTTCTATTGTTGGAATTTCTGGGATTCCTCTTGGTAATGTTTGCAACCCCATATCCTCGCCGGTCTTTTTTAATCCAATCGGCTTACCAATCATTGGGAGCATCTATGAAAAAGATTATGCTCCTGCTAGAGTTATTTGCACTTGCCCATTACCAAGTACCGGCCTCCCACAAATAACAGGAAGTGGAATTTTCCCCGGAAATAGCGGGATTACTTCGGCTCGTCTTTGCGGCGCGGTATCTACTTTTGGAACGACAAGCACTCCAGATTTCTTATACTTGGGTTCTTTTTGTTCTAATACTTGTTTCCTTAATAGTTCGTTTACTGCTTCTGTTGGCCCTCCGCAAATAACATATCGGGAACTATTTATTCCAATTTGTAATTTCCCTTCTGGCTTCTTGGAAATTGGCAGCGGTTATTCATTCTCTGGAATGCAACCGCCTAGCTTTACTACTGGTGAAAAAGCGGGTTGCTGTCCTCTGGGTGTTTTTCTCAACGTCAGAGTCAATACGACGGGTCCGGGAACATGGGAATACGCTGCTAGTGGTGTCGCTTTAGATGCTAGTTTAATTTAATATGATTACTTTTTTTCAAACAGAAGATATATTGAGATACGAAACTTTTGAATTCGGACTGAATCCAGAAGATTCTTCTGAAAGTGTTTTAATTTGTCCTTGGCATACCTTATTTACTAGAAGGCTCCTTGATTCTGTCCCAAATAACTACTACAAGTATACCATTTGCAAATTCCATCTGGTGGGAACGGCAATTCAAAAAAAGATTGAATCGATGGGTATAGAAAAGGTCTTTACCCCTCATGCTTCTACTCATGATAACTGTCTATTCCAAACAGTTCCATTTTTTCATTACGCGGGCTCTTGCGTCGAATTAAAAAAGGATATCCATTATTCTTTTCTTGGTTGGAGTAACGTCAACCAAGTCAGGGTTAAAATGTTCGAAAATCTATCTAATACTCCCAATATTATTGGGAAGCCTCATGGGTTTTGGCGTAATGGTAACTTAACTGATCCGGTTCTTGAATCGGAATATAATGAGCTTCTCGGTCGTAGTCGCTTTTCTCTATGCCCTAAAGGCGCTGGGCCGGGAACAATTCGGTTCTGGGAGTCTTTAAAGTGTGGATCGATACCGATTCTAATCTCCGACTCTGTTATATTACCTTCGGATTGGGATTGGAGTAAAACAATATTAAGAATTCCAGAAAAAAGTATTTTTACAGAACGTAATGTCATCGAAAGATATGCTTATTCTGTTAGTCCGTCTAAAGAAATTGAAATGAGAAAGAATTGTAAAGAAGCTTTTGCCAAATATTACAATCTTGATTATGTCAAATCTCTCTTTGTCTAACCGTAGTGTAAATTAATATACATGTTTACCGAACAAGGATTTGTCCAAATTGAGTTGAGCGAAGTATCGTATTCGCAAATTGAGCCGCCGACGCTCGATTTACGACTCGTTTCTGCTCAATGTATTGGTAACATTTATGGGCAAAACACCCTTCGTTTTAATTTAGATTATAAAGACCCGGATAAAATCTATTCTTCCCCGACCCTAATTAAAGGAATCGGTCCATCATTAGGCGCGGCGTATATCACCAACCCGGAATTACAATACTCTTTTAATGGAGTTACTGGCAGAAATAATGATTGGACGGATTCTCAAAGCGGAATTATTAGCTCTACTTCCAAAGCCCCAGTATCAAGTCTGGAATCTGCGGTCTTTACTGGAATAAATAAAGGAACTAACTTTGTTTATCTAAAACAAACCGGAAACTTAACTTACTCCTACGAAAAGGGAGCTATCGAAATTTCGTCTATTGACGGTAGTTTAAATACTGGTTTTAACGAGTCTCGCACGGTTATTTCTGGCCAATCTAGCGGATGGGCAAGCTTCGATATATCTTCCGGGGTCAATAATAAGAAAGTTTTCGCATATTCTCTATCTATCTTGGATAGAATTAGCGGCGTTTCTGGCGTCGAGGGCTTGGATGTTTTAGCTTTAAATAATACCGGTATTCAATTTAATGACGCTATTCCAAATCATCCGGGAATTATAATTTCTTTTTCTGGGGAGAATCGAGTTGGATATTGTTCAACAAGTAGCTTATTTATCGGGGAAAGTGGCGCTTGTATTGTTCCTGCCGCATTCCTAGAAAGACTTTCTGACAATGAACCTTCGGAGGTTTGTTTACCAAGTGGATTAAGTTCCGGGGCTTTGCGTTCCGCAATTGAGCAATTTATTCAAACCCAAATTCTAATTAACTCTTCGGTTGGCGAAGTTATTGCCGGGGAAGACCCTTCGACGGCTTTTGGACTCACCGCTTCCAACTACACGGTTTATAATGGCTATATTACTTTAGATAGACCTTATTCGGGCGACTCTATTGTTTTTAAATCTTATAATCTAGAACCTAATTATTCCGGTCTTTATTATAACACTTACGAAAATTATCCGCCATATCCAGAAACCGGTTTTACTTTAACATACCCTACTGATTTCACCGGCACAGCAGACCTTACGGTTAAAATTAATAACTATTTACTTAATAATAATTTTACCTTATGGTATCCTCTTCTAGATCAATTTTCCGATAATCCAAGCGGTCATTTTGAAACCGGTTCGTTACTTCGCGCTACGTATATTAATGATTCGACTATTCATATTGAATCTACTCGAATTGGTTCCGCCGGAAATTACAAATTCGATATCGTTAGCGGCGCACGTCCACAACAAAAAACGCCAACGAATGTTATTAAGTTTATGTTACCAAATCGGGTAACTTTACAAGGCGCTAATACCTTCGGAAGTTGGACAGACCTTCATACCGTTTCAAATTTATCTTGGGGTAAAATCGTTCCAGAAACTTCAATTAAACAATTTGAATCTAGTATCACCGGGATTAGTGGCAGAAAAGACCCGCAAGTTCAAACTACAACAATTGATAGTATCCAAGGAATTCCTGCGAAACAATTAAAATACTCTACAGTTATTAGCGGCGTGACTAAGTGCGGAACTCCTTATTCGGAACGCGTCGATTTCTATACTATTGATAGCGGGTTAGGAAATTCTTGCGTAGATTCTGAGAATGATGCATTTTCGGATAATCTTCAATCTTATATTCCAGCGATAACTCAAACTGGAAGTAATATGGGAAGTCATTACTTTCTAAAAACGGGTTGGTCATTCAATAACTCGCAAAATTATAACCTATATCGGGTCGTCCTTTCTGATTTCAAATCTGATACCCGCTCGATCAATCAAGCGGTTATCGATGAATTCTATGTTTCGAATCTAGCGTTATTCGGCTATGAATCCGGCGTTTCTCTGCAAACCGGTTCAACTTCTATACTTGGTGCAACATATTCCGGGAAAATAGAAGGAGTAACTACCGGTATTATTACTGGAAGGGCTACTGGATACGCAAATTCTACAACTAGCGGTTTAGTAGTATTTAAAAATGCTTTCGTAACAGGCGTTCCGAACGGTAACAATATTGTTAAATTTCAATCTCATTCTGGGGTTGGCACAACTCCGTTTACTGGGTTGTTAAATGTTACTATAACTGGCACGGGTTATTATGAAGATAATGTTTGTGGATATTTTTATGAATCAGGGGTAACTGGTGTTTCTTTTGTTAAGATCGTATCTGGAATAATTTCGGGTAGTGGGGAGCTAGTTGGTGGTCCTTACAATATTATTAGTGAAACGAGTAATATCACCGGTTCTCAGTTTGTGACTGGTTTCGGCGGTAATGTATGCTATACTAACCCAAACTTTGGACTTGCTTCCGGCATTATTCCTAACTTCACCTTCCCATTTACTGATATTCCCGCGTTTTATTACCATTCGGGGGTTTTAGTCGGTAGTCCAACGTCTGGATTCTTAATTATTGACAGCGGAATTTCAATTTTCCCCGCGATTGCTTATCAGTTTGACGTGACTGGCTACCGGGCAGCGTCGGCTTTATTAAATTATTCAGCCCCTCAAGAGGGAGACACTGTATTGATTAATAACTCCCCAATAATTTATACGACTAATCCGATTTTCAACGCTCCTTCTTATTTTAAAAGTATTACTGAGCTTAAAGATATTATTAATTCGGGTTCTGGATATTTCTTGGTTACAGGCGAAGTCAATGGCTCCAATATACTTATTCGCGCTTTGGATTTAGGTTTGACTGGGAACGGTATCCCTCTTAGTTCTGACGGCTCTGTTGGCAAGCCCGTATTCTCGAATCCTGTGACTAGCGGCGGCGATACATACTATCGTCCGATTTCTCCGACCGGCGCGTTTACGGGCCGTTTACAGCGCACAGAAGGCTCTACTGGGATTTATTCTAGAACTGGGGTCGGAAACATCTCTGGAACTGTTAAAAATTTAGATTTCGTTAGAGAGTTCTCGGGAGTTTGGAATCTAGTGACGGGAGATATTGATTTCAGAGAGAGCGGATGGTTATCTAATTTTTCTTACGATAATTCTTCTTTCGTTCCTTCTGGATTTTTCCAATCTAACCCAAGTAACATTGATTTATCGGTACTATATTTAAATGATCCTGCTGTTATTACTACCGACATGGCCATATTAACTATAACCGGCTTGAATTTTAACTCTGGCCTGTCTATAATAATTTCGGGAAAACAATAAAATTATGATTGGATCATTTTCCACTTTATCTAAAACGCCGCCGAAATTTGATCGGTTCATAAGACTCAAGGAAAAGAATCAAAACCTTGGACCTTTCAGTATTTTCGTTGACTCTATCGACGCTGAAAGTCGGACGGCGAATGTCCGCATTTCCAAGTTTTCGTCTATTTTCTTTGATTACTCTTTAGATTCGCGGTTAAATATTATAGGATTAGACTACTCTTTCCCATTTGAACTTGGTCAAAAAATCTGGTTAGAGGTTTTTTATGATAGACTCGGCAATCCAATCTGCCCCAAAATAAAATTCGGAAGTAGATGGCTCACTCAAACGGTTAATCCAATTTCTAATTCGGAGCGCGTTGACGTTTACCCGTCTCAAATAGAACTTATCACTAGATTCGATATTGCGAATAAGACCGCCGAATTAAATGAAGAGTATAATGATAATAATTTGATTAAATCAGCTATCGTTACTCAAATAGGGGAACGCGTAAGTTCTGGCTTAATATCTTCCGAAGAGTCTATTTTGCTTTTGGCGGAATTAGAATCTTCTTATAGTGAGAGTCAAGCGGACCTTCTTGACCTTATTAATAACTTAGGGAGTTTCTTCCAAGGTTCTTCTAGTTTGCGAAAGAAGCAATTGCGCAGTTTTACCTTAATCGGTTCTGCTACTGACAATCTTGCTCCAACTCTTTCCGGCGAAATTATTTCGCCCGTTCCAACTGCTGATCCAGCATCGACGCCATCTGTAGTCCTTCCGGGAAAAAACAATAAATTCAAAATCATTCAACATTGTAATACAGATTTAATCGTCAACGATTTATTTTATTTAGACTCTTTCTTTTGCAAGATGCCTGTACCGTGGACAAAAGGATTGTATTAAATGACCCGCTCAAAAGTTCCTTTTATTAATAGGAGAATGTCTAGAATTCCTACGGAAGCTTATTTTCCGATTGGTCTTTCTTTGGAAAATTACCAACAATTATTTTATTCTATTCATTCTTTTAAGATTAGTATTTTCTCTGTTATAACTGACTTAACTCCCGATTCTAGCAACACTATTCTATTGACAACTTCGGAAACAACGACTGTCGGCGGCGAAGCTAAACGAAAAATTCATTTAATTGGAAGTTTACAAGAAAATGGCTTAGACTTACCTGAGTCCCAAAAACCATATGTAAGTCGCGATTATCCGTCTTTCGTTGGTGGAACTAGCGGTGGGATAGTATCTATAAATTTAGGCCGGACTATTTTTTACAATAGTTTGTATTATCCAGAGATTTTTATTCAGATGGCTAATGGCGTAAGTAGTATCGGTGGGGTCGGGATTGGCAGCGTCAATCTCAGTAGTTTTGGAGAGATTCCAATGTATCGATCTTCCGGGTTCGAAGGAGTATGCATCGGAGAAATAGAAATTAAGGAAAGATACGATTCTTATTTCCCAGTCACAGCGGCAGGCTCCGAGATATTAATTCAGAATTTAAACCTTGAATTAAACGGTGTATTTTCTGAAATAGATAATATCTATCTTAATAATAAACTATGTAATTTTTCCGTTAATGGATCGAGCCTAACAGTGACAATACCCGATTCAGCTAAGTCGGGAACTCTCCTAGTTGAATGTCTCAATCCTTATAATTACTTTAGGTTTCCGTTCGTAGTGCGGCGCTAATCAAATAATAGCTGGTAATTTCGGTGAGTATCTCATCAAAACTCTTAGATGGAGTCCATCCTAATTCATTTTTAGTTTTCCAAATTTCCATGTCTTGGTAAAATTCGCGACGATTTGAAAATAATTTTGGGTCTTTAATTACTAATGGAACTAACGCCTTATGAAATAAGCAATATTCGTAGTCCGTTGACTCATTCCAGCCTTTTAAATACTTAATATCTAAAACTTCTAGAGATTTCTCTATAATTTGTCGAATACTGTAATGCGCAGAGCTACTAAATGTCCAATCTCTCGGCGTTTTTTGATTCAACGCTAGCCAAATACCTTCGCAAATATCTTCGGCGTGGATTACCGTTATTTTTGAATCTAAATTCCCCACGTATAACGGCTCGACTTTCGAAAAATCATTTAGAGAATCTTTGATTGCTGCAAGTGTTTTGCAAATCTTTGGAATAACAAATCTCTGTTTTTGTATTTTACTGGTATGATTAGAGAGTATGCCCGTCATCGCCCATAGACCGAAATGTTCACGAAACCACTTCGTTGATTCTTTTGCGTGCCGTTTGCTCTGTCCGTATAAAGAATCGCCCGCATCTTGAACCGAACCAGCATTAAAAAATTTTGTTTTAGGAGAATAATCTCTAATTGAACACAGCATGTTTTGCACCGCGAAACAATTCGTCTGAAAACATTTTAAAGGATTTTCCTCGCATGTATCTAGCGAGCTAATTGCTCCGAAATTTATAACAAAGTCTGGCTTACTAACATAGATAACATTCTCTACGGCGTTATGGTCGTTAATATTTAATAACACTTGGGTTGCGTCTACTCCTTTTTGATGGAGTAGTTCGACCATCGTATGGGCATCCTGCCCACGCCCAAAAACATATGCTCGTTTTTTCATTACTTGTGAAGACTATGCGCCTCTTCTAAAGAAACAGTGCTGACACCCTTCTTAGTAATAACAATAGATGATACATCGTTAGCGAACCTAATAGCTTTTCTAATATCTTGACTTTGAACATATTCTACGAGTAATCCGGCAAAGAATGAATCGCCCGCCCCGGAAACAGAACGAACTTCAAGTTTTTTAACTGGAAAGTTTTCTTCTTGAAAGCGGCAACCATTCGGACCTAATGTTTCTATAATTTTAGATTCTAATCTCGGCGTCAAGAATTCTTTAGAATTGGTGTATTCCAGATGGTTGACTTTAATATATTTAACCCTATTAAAATCTTCACTAAGCTTCTTTTTTGTATCAAGAAAGGTAGGAATCTTTGTCGAAATTTGCCAAATATCCTCGTTGGTTAAAAACCCTTTGTTATAATCTGAAATAGCACATAAATCATAATCGCTAAATTGAATATTTTCCAATCCTTTCACCCTTTCGATATTCGCTTTTGAATCCCACCGACAAAATACGTAATTAGAAGCTTCATCGCAAAGCCTAGTTTTATGAATTGACTCCCATCCTTCATTTGTCAGAATATCGACTTGTCCGCCAAGAGATTCAATATTATTACGGACGTTCATTGCCATACCACCGTTTTTGGTTATATGAGTTTCATCTAAGATTTGCGCAGGAACGTCTGGGCACAAACGAGAACATGAGCCGTAAACAAATACGTCTACACAGGATTCTCCTATTAACAATATTCTTTTAGACATCTAACGAGTTAAGGATTCTAAGTAGATTATCGATTTTGGATTTTTTTAGCCCCGGATACAAACCCACATAACAGCTATTCGAATGAATATGTAACATATTCGGAAAATCTTCATCTTTCGATTTTAAGACGCCATTTAAATAGGGTTGCTTTAATTGACTCCCGCCTCCCGAAAGACCTCTACGAAATTCAATTAAATTACCGCTTAAAGCTTCTTCAACTTTTGCCCATTTATCTGTATTCGATTCTTTTAAGATGATAATAAAACTATAGGCGCATTGTCCTTCTAAATTTAATTTCACATGGTATTTTTCAGGATTTAAATGACCTATGAAATACCGGAAGGTCTTCTTTCTAAATTCGTTATTGTCGTCTAGCTTTTTTAATTGACTAAGTAGTAACACTCCTTGAATTTCTGTAGCTCGGAAATTGTGCGCTGCCGCCAAGAATATGAAATCTTTATTTAATTGAGGGTTCTGATCGATATTCCATTGACGTAATTTTTCATTCTTTAACTCTCGATTCATTCCGTGGCTTCTGAGAGCCCTCATATATTCATAAAAACCTTCGTCGTTCGTCGTGATGATACCCATTTCAATCCCAGAGAAGTGATGGGCTACAAATCCACTCCAATTCGCCGCAAAGCCGAAGTTACCTAGTTTTACATTATTAAAAGTCGCCCCAGCCGACTCGCAAACATCTTCAATTAAAAGGATTGATCGCTCTTTGCAAAAATCAAGTAACTCTTGCGTAATTCCACAGATACCCAAAACATGAGTGAGGAAAATAACCTTGGTATCTTCTCTAACGACGCTTTTAAGTTTCTCCAAGTCAAAAGATAGGTTAGTTAAATTAATATCGCACGTAATCGGTGTTAGCCCGGCGTGAAGAATTGCTGCCCAATCGCTCACCCAAGTAAGAGGGGGGACTAGAACAGAACATTGGCCATACATTTCTCGAATCCCCATCATCGTTAGCTCATTTGCGCTTGAGCCAGAATTAACGATTACCGCATATTTTACCCCAAGCCATTCCGCGAAAGCCTTTTCTGCCTCTTCAATTTTAGGGCCGTTACTTAACCGGGGGATATCGTTCTCATTTAAAAACTCTTTTAAAGCTAAAATATCAGCTTTCCTAATCGGGTCCGACATCAATGGAATATACCAATCTTTTTGGTTCATAGTCTATTATAGAGTCTTTTTTAAACTTTTTATAGTTTTTGTATCCCGTCTATAGTTAATTTAAACCTTTTTTCCCAAAATGCCGGACGGCTTTTCCAAGCATCTTTATTTAATAGCTTCGGTAACGGGGCTCCATTAATATAATCTCCGACAAAAATAGATAACTCTTCGTTATGAGCTTGCTCTATGGCGATATGATCTTTGATACCATCTAAATGAGAACATCTAAATCCCACAAAAGGCAGATGATGAACTGTCGAACCTAGCATCTGTGCGGTGAATGCTAAAATATGTAAATTCATATTTACATAAGTAAACCGCGTATCTAAATAGCCCAATTTTTCAAAATAAACGCGTTTAATTAAAAAATGCAAACATAAATCCCAGTTAGGATTTATTCCCGGTAATCTTAACGCGCCATGAAATCCGGCGAGCCAATAATCGTCGGGTTGAAATGATTTATTTCGAGAGGCTGGCAACTCTTCTAATGTTTCATCGTCTAGCACCCCCTCGGCATAAACAAAATTAACTAAATCTTCTGGACCGGCGGCGTCCATCATTTCGAGTGCAAAATCTAAAGAGTCTTCTTGAAAAAGCCCATCATCGGTAGAATTCATTATAATTTCCCCGCGCGCGATAGAACAACCCATATTAAAACAGGTGGTAGGGTCAGCATAGCTATGAATATATCTTACGTTACCTTTATTTAATAACTCTTCTGGTAAAAGATAAGGAGATATAAAAATCACTTCCCATGTAAACTGCTTACATGCCGTAACAATACTCGAATAGTATTTAGATAAGTTTTTTATTCTAATCGTCGGACAAACTATCGAAAGTTTCATGGGTTTAAATCTTTTTTTATTTTATCAAAAATCGTATCCCAATAAATTTTACCCGTATATTTCTGTAAATATTTATTATAACCCGATTCTGCAATCTTCTTTCTTTCCTCGTCATGCTCTAAGTAGTAATAAGCTTTGTCTACTAAGTCATTTGGCTGTTCAAACTCAACATAATCAACTCCCGGCTCAAATAAACTTGCCGTCGCTGGGTTTTTGTATTCTAGCAGCATAGACTGACAAGCCATTACTTCAAATACTCTGCCTTTAGTTTGAAAAAAGTTAGCCGGACTTAGGGAGAAGTTAATACTAATCTTAGAATCTCTAATAAAATCCGCATATTCATATGGGCCTAGATTTTCCTCCCTTTGACCGCCTCGTAAAACAAATTCGGGAAGCATCGATCTTAGATGAGATATAAAAAATGATCTATCTTGATATCTCGGACTCCCAATAAAACTTACCGGGACTGTTTGCTCTCCAAATTTTGGGGTAAACATTTTATTATCCTGTGGAACCCATAATTTCAGATGTCTGTCTGAATAGGGATAGCTATTATGATACGGCGACCATCCATTGTCCCATATAATATGAAGGTTCGCCAGACCTTGTTGGTCTAAATACTTCGCAGTCTCGCCGCCGAATCCGCCGCCGAAATCGGGCCATTGATAACAAATATAAACCCCCAGCTCTTTCAGCTTCAATAAACAAGTTTCGGATGGGTTAGAGTTATCTCCCATAATTCCGCCGCCGCCTAAAGGGGTTACTATAATAACATCAATCTCGTTATTTTTGCAATAGTCCGGTAAAATTTCGTCGATATGCTTTCCGTAAACCATTTGGCATTCATCATAATGAACCCTATGGAAAACGTATTGCGGACAAGACTGGATAAAAGAATTGAAAACGTTATGAATTGAATTTGTTAGCCAGTTAGGATTCTTGTCACAATATAGCTCTTGAACGAAAAGGACTTTTAGTTTTTTCATAACCGCACATTGGGATAATTTTGAGAAAACCAATCACAGCTTTGCGCAATCGCTTCATTTAATGGTGTAAATTGAAAATTAGTTAATGATTTAAGTTTATCGCCGCTTAAATGGCGAATCTTTTGTCCCATCGGTTTAGATGTATCAAAAACAATCTTATTCTCAATATTAAAATGTTTCGCAATTATTACCGCCAAATCTCCCACCTTTACCGATTCGCTATTCGATAAAATCAACGGCTCTTTATCGTGATAGTTGAAAAATGCCCATTCAGTTAATTCTGCGATATCTTTCGTAAAAATTAGATTTCTCTCTTGAGTTCCATCGCCCCAAACGCTAAAATCACTATCGTTTTTCGCGGCCAAATAGGCTTTATGAATTAAATTACCTACGATATGCCCATCTTTTAAGGAGTATTCGTCGTTTAACCCAAAGATATTGGTTGGAATAACGCAATTATATACTAATCCGCATTCATCATAAACAATTTCTGATTGAGTGTGTAATGCGCGTTTTGCTACGCCGTAAGGGCGATGAACTAAAAACGGCGAGCCCTCCAAAACCATATCTTCTGTATAAGGCGGCTCGGAATCCTCAGAGAAAATACATGAAGAAAGGTACGATAAAACTCTCTTAATACCCCTTTTCTTAGCTTCGTCAATTACGTTCGTATTTATTGTAATATTATCATAAAATAGATCGTATTTATGATTAAGATGGTATCCTAAGCCTCCAACTTTCGCGGCAAGATGAATTACTCCTTCCGGCTGAACCTTTTTAAATAGTGCTTCGGTCTGCTCTTTATTTCTAAGGTCGAACTCTGCTGACGGAAAACCTTGTCCAAAATTTAGATTCCTTCCTACCGTTCCTGTTTTCCCCGTAATTAAAATTTTATCCTTATTCATATTTTTGAGCTTGAATATTAAGACTTAATTGAATTCCACCCAAATCTATCTCGCGTCCATTATCCATCCGTGTTTTTTTAAGCATATGCGGATAAACCGCACTCGCGTAGGTATCACAATAGTTATACGGGAACTTATCCCAATAATTCCAAGGTTCAATAAACTTGAACCCCGCCTTCGCCAAATCAGACGCCAAACTAGCATAGGTATGTAATGACCGATGGTAGTCCCAAGGATCGCCCGCATTTTGCGAACCATAGAATAGAGACTTCACAATGTCTTTACTCCTCGTTAGTAAAAGAAGCGATGCCGCTTTTTCCATATCTGGCACGGATAACACTAACAACCCATTCTTTTTCAATTTTCTATACCAATTTTTCAGAGCTATCTCAAAACTTTCCGCGTCCAAGTGTTCGGCCATATGAACGGCGTGAATTTCATCTATACTTCCATCGTCGAACTTATCTAAGATCATTCCGTCATCTATGATATCCGCAAATAAATTCTCGGGATTAATATCTACATTAATAAATGTTGGAAGCGGTTTGTTCCGACATCCAATATTAACTTTGACGCATTCGTTCATTCTGTATTATATCTCAATTTCCAATAAACTTCACTTTTTTTCCAATTATTAAAGTCTATTTTATATCGATTTGTGCCCTCGCCCGACCATTGATAATTAAAGCTCGGCATGTCTTTTTCTAAATAAGCTTTATATAAAATACTTTGCGCGAAATTTGCGTCCCAATTCGCCGCGAATACTCTGCTAGGAGATAAGTAAAAATGACCCCCGTTTTTTTGAATTCGGATCGCAAGATCATGCGCGTTCATATTGACGTGATAGTAGTTCTCACAATCTAATCCGCCGATTTCTATATAGAACTCCCTATTAATCAGAAAGCAAGGAGCCATAACATATTCCGGTTTAATGTCGGGGCGATTTTCATGGAGCCTATGAAACCCCATCGTCCAATAAGACAACTCTATATGTTGCGTTCCTGTCCAGTTTGGCCCTTCTGAATATACCAGAGCCATTCCATCATTTTTATTTTTTGTTTTTAGAAAATCGATGGCTTCTTCCAGTCCTTTTTCTAAAACTCTAGAGTCATCTGGAATAAAAGCTATGTATTCCCCATTAGCCAAAGATGCGCCAATTTGAAAAGCTCTCGATGGGCTACCATAATCTTGAACATATCTGAATTCTAAACGGTTTTGTAATTCTACGGGCGGAAAATTCGGACCAACGGCGATTACTTCAAATTTATATTTTCCAATCGCCCCCTCGATTTCAGCGAATATCCTCCCCCAATGTTCTGTTCGGATTCCGGGGATTACAATTGATATATCATACATATTAAAACCTTCTTTTCCAAATTTTTGGCGCAAGCTTCCAGTCAGTCTGATTTATTTTTATTTCTCGATTGTCAGCCGTCATTTCATCTCGGTATAACGTCTGTAGCAAAGGAAGGTCGTTATAAATAAAAGCCGCGCAACACGGGTGCGTTTGCGGTGTTTGTCCGGGTTGCCAATCCAAAGAAGCAACAACGGTCGGAGACAAAACCGTATTTCCCCCGTTCATATAAGACCTATAAATCAGATCGTTCACGCATAAGTTTAGGTGCTCGAATCTACAATCGATCCCGCCCATTTCCATAAAATAGGAGTAGTTAGCCATAAACCACGGACCAGCATCCCATTCCGGTTTAATTCCCGCGCAACTATTAAAGAATGGATGATAATTAGTGTTCCAGTATCCGAGTTCGAACTCTTTCCCGGAAAAGTTCTCGCCTTCGTTATATCTTATAATCGAAATACTTTGCCGATTTCCCTGAATCGAATCAAATGCCTTTTTTAATCCGTCTTCGAAAAGAATCCCGTCGTCGGGGCACTGGCATAGATAATCTCCCGAGGCAATCGCCGCGCCCTCCATAAACGCTTTTGAGGGAGACGCGAAACTTCTAATGAAACTATGTTTAGTTCCATCAAGGGACTGGGGAAAGCTTGGTCCGACGAAGATGACTTCATAAGTTAAGCTCCCTACGGATTTTTTTAGCTCCTCTAGGAGATTTAACCATTTTTCACTACGAATTCCAGCTACGATTATACTTAAATTAAACATAATTTTTTCGGACTTCTTCTAGAAAGAAATCCAGACTCTCGTTTAGTGAATATTTCGGACCCCATCCCGTATGGGCTTTGAATTTATCCGTATTCGGGATTTGATAAGAAATATCTTGAGGTCGAAGTAAGTGTTTTGCTTCGCGACTAATAATTTCGCATTTCGCTTTTGATTTTAGAAGCTCTAAAACTCCTCCGACGCTAATTGGCTCGCTCCCGCCGATATTATAAGTTTCGCCGACTCTACCCCTTTCTATACATTTCCAATATGCTTCTACCGCGTCCCTGACATCGATAATAGTTCTAACGGAATTCAGATTCCCATGCTCTAAAATCTCCTTTTTGCCAAGCTCAATATCTATAATTTGCTTCGCAAAAGAAGACGCGAATAAATCAGCCCTCCTCGCATTGAAATAAGTAAACATTCTAGTTTTAATAATTCTTAAACCGAAACTTTTATAATAAACGGTCGCTAAATTATCTTGCGCCATTTTGCTTACAGCATAAGGGTTATTTGGTTGGAGCGGAAAATTTTCGTCGATTGGATCGTTAGTCGTTTGATTGGAATAACACTCCGCTGTAGAACAAACCATAATTATTGGATCGTAATCTTCAATCGTTTTGATTGTCCGAATTGCTTCTAAAAGATTTAATGTCACATTGATATTGTTATTAATATAAGCAATGGGATTTTCAAAAGAGTCTCTCACATTCGCTAACGAAGCAAAGTGGAAAATAACATCCGGCTTTGCAGCTCTTATCGCCTTAAAAGTCGCAGAAAAATCACATAGATCGCACGTTAGCATTTTTAGGTTACTTTTAAGATAAGCTAAATTCTTATTTAGTTGACCAACCCGCGCCGTTCCCCAAATTTCTCTTTCGGGAAAGTTTTTAGCTATGTATTCTGCTAAATAACTGCCCGCGCCGCCGTTAATACCCGTAATTAAAACTTTATTCATTAGCGATAGATACTTTCTTTATTTTCGGCGTACCAACGTTTCGCCTTTAAAATTGCCGTCTCAATGCTATCTTTCGGAGTAAAACTTAATACTCTTTTCGCCTTTTCTACGTTCACGCTCCGATGTTTTATCATTTCGGAGTTGTTTGGGATATTCACGACTTCTATATCCGCGCCGTCAGTCAGAACTTCGATCATTTCATTGACTGTTATATTTTTCCCCGAGCCAATATTAATTGCTTCGAACCCTTCAACTCTATCTAAAGCTAGTAAAGTTGCAGTTACGACATCCGATACGTGAATGATATCCCTCGACTCTTCTCCGTTTCCCCATATCTCAATCTTTTCAGGGTTATCATTAATTTTTCGAATTAACGCTGGTAATACATGCGAACCTTCTGGGCTAAATTTGTCGTAATCGCCGATCACATTCGTTAATCGTAAAACCGTAGCGTCAATTTTCTTCAACTTTTCCGAATATAGGCGCAATAATACTTCCGCGTATCTTTTCATCCATCCTACACTAAAGTATTTATCAAACGGGTCCGCAGAAAACATATCTTCCTCGATCATGTCTTTTTCTGACTCTGGATATCCCGTTGTACTTCCAAAATATACTATTTTTGTTACGCCGTTATTAACCGCGCTTTCAAAAAGTAAAACGTTCATAATCGTATTGCTATTAATTAGAGCCATCGGATTACTTTGAATAAATTTTGCGCCAAACGATACCGCGTTTGATACGATCATATAATCCATCTCTTTCGTTACCTGTTCGCAGACCTCTTTACTAGTTAAATCGGCGCGAACCAACTCTACCTTATCCAGCCATTGATCTTGGTCATAAAAGTCTCTTTTCGTGCGATAAGTAACTCTAATAATTCCAGTCGTGGGATTTCTAACTAGCTCCCGAACAATATTCAGACCAATAAAACCCGTCCCGCCACAAACTAAAATATTTTTACCTTTGAAGTCTATCATAGTTTTAAAAATGGGTTGTATCTGTTCGCAACAATGCTTTTATTCTGGTTATACCATTCAACAATTTCTTCGATTGCGACTTCGAAAGGAGTATAATCGTCAAATCCTAAACTTTTTAATCTGTCTGTGTTTAAAACTCTTCTCTTTTCGCCAGTTGGCTTAGAGATATCCCATTCGACTGTCGGCTTGTTTTTGGTAAATTTGAGAATCGTATTAACGACTTCTTTAATAGAGATTCCTCTTCCCGTTCCCGCATTGACTGGGGCAGTAATTTGATTTTCAACTAAAAATAAACAAATTTTTGCGACATCTTTCGCGTAAATAATATCGCGTTCTGCCGAGCCATCTCCCCAAACTGGCAAAATATCTCCGCCACTTTCGATTTTGGCGATTAAAGAAGGTATCACCATTCCAGTCTCAGGGTCAAAATTGTCATACTTCCCCATAACATTCGCGGGGCGAATAATGCTAACTTTATCCCATCCGTATTGAATACGATAAGCGTCACGTTGTAACTCCCCCATCCTTTTCGCGAAGCCTGCGTACCAATCTGATTTGGAAGGATATTCGTCCCAAAGACTATCTTCGGGAGAATCAAACTTCCCATAAACGCCGACGCTAGAAGTATAAAGCATCCATTCCACGTCATTTAACCTAGCCGCTTCCATTAAATTCGTATCGAACTGTAACATGGGAACAAAAAAGCTTGCCGGGCGTTCTGCCGCCATTTTGGGCGATCCTTTTACGCCGACTAGACCGAAAACAATATCCATACCTTTGGTAGCCTCTTTGCATTGAGAAAACTCTCGTAAGTCTACCTTCTTGTGCTCAACGTCAAAATTTAATTTGCTTTTATCTTCGTTGGAGGCTACGATTACATTAGCCCCCTTTTCGAGTAACAACGCAACTACCTCTTGCCCAATCATTCCCGTTCCACCGGCAACAAGAACTTTTTTATTTTTTAAAGTCATAGAGTCTGAGCGTCAAGTTCTTCGAAGGTTTTTGGATGCTTATTTTGAAATCTTCTGGTCCAAAAATCGGGATAATTCATATAATTATTTAAATCTATTTTTCCGCGCCAAGGTTCTGAAAACCAAAGGTTATTAAAGTATGGATAATCCATTCCTAGTTGCGCTTCCGCAATTACTTTGTGCGTTTTTTCTTCTGGTTGCCAATGAGCCGTCGTTGCATCCGTGGGCGAATGATAAACTTTGCTTCCGTTATTTTGGAGTCGAATTAATAAATCTGCCCCCGCCTGTGTCAAATATTCGAAAATACAATCAAACCCGCCATACTCTAAAAATAACGCGCGCTTCATCAAAAAATGAACGTTTATATTCCATTGCGGGTTCAGGTTCGGATGCGGGCATGAATTGGCGACAATCCAATAATGTAAGGGGAAGGACTCTTTATTTTCATGGTTTTTGCTCTCTATATAGCGCATACTGACAATATCGCTTTCACGTAATCCTTCTAAAAGCTTGAGAGATTGATCTATAGAGTCAGGAATAAATAAAACATCGTCCGTCGTATGATAGATATACTCCCCTTCACATTCAAGAGCCGCAATATGCGCGCTTTTTGTTGGATGGGAATAGGTTTTAATAAACTTTACGTTATCGCGACGAAGTAAAGGTTCTGGGATTTCAAACGGACCAGCAAAAACAACTTCAAAAGAAGCGGAGCAGGAAAGCTCCAAGCTCTTATACCACTCTTCGAGTAAGTGGGGTCGAATCGTCGGTAGGAATACGCTTAATTTGTACATTTATTTATCTTTTGAAAAACTTCACTCCAAAAAGCTTCGTTCGTATATTTTGCTTGAAATGTTTGATATCCGTGCTTTGCGATAGCTATCATCTCTTGCCTATTATGGTGATAATATCGGATTTTATCAATTAAATCTTTCGGGTTAAAAAATTCTACATAATCTAATCCGGGTGTTAATTTTGAGGCGGTCGATGGGTTAGCCGACTCTAGTAGTAGTCCGCCGCAGGCGAGAACTTCCCAAACCCTAGACTTCGTTTGGAAAAATTGAGCGGGGCTTTGTGAAAAGTTTACGCATATCTCAGTATCTCTAATTTTTTCCGCGTAATCGAATGAGGTCGTTTTCGATTCGCGTTGTCCCCCAAAAACTTCGAAGTCTGGAATCTGAGACATAACCTGTCTTAAATAATATTCACGGTCTGGATATCTTGAACTACCAATAAACCCATAAGGCGTACTTTTTTCTTGTTTTAGTTTGAATAAATGTGGGTCTTGGGGGCACCATAGAAACATATGGTTATCCCCCCATTCGACAGAATTATGAAACGAAGAAATCGGGTTATCTAAAGATATACTTAAACTGATCGAGTCTTTGTATTCTAAGATCGTTTGAACTCCCCATCCCGGACCAGTATCGGGCCAAATTAAAACAATACGAATTCCAGAATCTTTAAGCCTTTTTAAGCAGCCGGGGGAGGGGTTTCCGGCATATTGACCCAGCAATGTGCAAAAAATTACTTTAGGTTTATACCTTTCACAATATGAAACTAAAACGTCGTCGATGTGCTTGTTGTACACTTCTAAAGACTCGTCGAAATGAATCGCGTTGAAAGTCAAATCTATGTCCATCCTCGAAAAGCTATTGACGATATTCCCGTATAAAGGAGATTCTCCCATTTCCGGTTTACCATCGCAATACCTATCTGTTAAAAACAAAACGCTATCTTTCATAATCTATTGAATATTCCTTCCCAGAACTTATCAGAGGTATAGAGTTCGTTATACTTTCCGAAACCAGATTCGGCAATTTTTAGTCTTTCGTCCTCGTTTTCTGTATAGAATTTGATTTTCGAAACTAAATCTTCTGGAGAGCTAAACTCAATATAATCCTTTCCCGCCGCAAAAAGTTCTCTAGTAGAACTCCCCTCCGACTCTAACAATAAGCTTTTGCAAGCTAAAGCTTCGAACACTCTCCCCTTACATTGAGTTAATCCCAAGGGGTGACTTGCGAAGTTAATGTTTATTTTCGCGTGCCTCATTAGCCTAGCGTAGCCGTCTATAGTTAGCCCTTCTTCCCTGTGTCCTCCCCTAATAGATAGCTGCGGATAGTTTTGCGACAGATAAGAGAGGTAAATATGCCTGTCAGGATAGCGGGACGAACCAACAAATAAGGAGTCAATATTTTTGGCGTCGTCGAAAAATAAACAGTTGTTTTGCGGGACAAAGTAATTCACAAAGTTTTTATGCTCCATACTTTTATGTTTGTAATCGGAATGATCCACTCCGATATGGAGCCCCATTTCGATTAGGTTGGAAATCGTATTGAGAGCCCATCCGGGTCCGCAATCATGCCAAAGAAAAACGAATTTAATTCCTCGATTTTTTAATCTTTCAAGCACTTCCGCAGACGGATTTAAGGGAGAGTCTCCCAGCAACGAAAAGAATATTACGTCAACGTTATACCTCGTACAATATTGCTCTAAAACATTTTCGACGCGCATTCCGTAAATTACGCTTGCCTCGTCTAAATAAAGCGTGTGGAATATACCCTTAAAAAATTGTCCGAATGTCGCTAAATAATTATTGAAATTGTGGGTGAATCCTATTTTGGGATTTGCGTCGCACCACCGCTCCATGACGAAAAGGGGTTTGTACATTTTATTTCTCCCCAAGATAATCGCTGACTTCAACAATAATAGTAGATTTGCCGTCAGTTCTAGTATAAGCCTTTTCATAGGCCGGAAAGATATCTTCCGGCTGCTCTAGTCGGATTACTTCAATGTTACGTAACATTAGTTGAAAAGCGTAGGTATAATCGTTCCTATGCTGCGCGTGAGGGTCTAATGGTCGCACTGATCCTACGCCCGTTCTAATGATTACCTTCGGTTTATAGTCAGAAATTTCGATGAATCGATCTAAATGATTAACGATTTGATTCGTTGCTAATACAAGAAAGTCCCAACGAGGGAAAATGGAGACTGGGATTCGCCCCGCCAACGCTAGACCGTTAGAGACTCCCATCTGAAAATCTTCACAAACAGGAAACTCTAACCTTTTAGAGATATCTACTCCTTTGAGTGTATTCGTCATTCCGGTACCATCTGCGCAGACAGCCTGCCCAAGAAAAAAGGTTTCTGGCTTCTCCGCTAGCCAATTCATTGCTCGCGTTAATTCGTCAAAATATTTTCCCATAAAATTAAAATTGAATTCTTTCTCCTACCCCAGCGTGAGGATACTTCGATTGATATTTGTAGTATATCACATTGGGGTAACTCATCTTCTCGTAAGATAGTTTGTCGCACTTCCATGTTTGCTTCGTGTCTGTACAAACTGAGTGCCCGTTATCTTCTATGATAAAAACGATAGGTAAGCTATGATTCAGCGAGTATTTGATGCATTCATGCGCCGCGCCCGTTTCCGAAGTCATATCTCCAATAAAACAATAGACTTTATTTTTTCCCCCTTTGAGTTTAATATCTAAGGCTACTCCGACCGCTATGGGTAAAGTCCCAGTTACAATAGCCGAAGATACGAATTTATAATCTGGAAAATTCAGAGAGATAGAGTGTCCGGCAAGAATTTCCGACATTACTAACTCGGGCGGTACTCCCTTTAATAACGCTTGATAATGAGATCGCCATGTGCAAAAAACCCAATCTTCCTGATTGATATTTCGAAAGATTTGAATTACTTGATCTTCGTTGCCAAAATATAAATGAACCGGAGCAAGAATCTCCTTATTTTTGAAGCGTCTGACAACCTCATCTTCGAAATCTATCAAATCTTTGCTTGTTAAATTATTTATTGACATATGCTCGTAATCTATTTATTTCATCCTTAATATCGAAGTCAAACGGACTGGGGGAAGTTATCCAAGCTTTTTGCCTATATTCCGCCGCGACAATATCGGGATTCATAATTCTTTCAATAGTATTATGTCCAATATGATCTAAAAGGATTTCTTTACAATCTACAATTCTATCTATCGCTTTATAAATCCTATGAATATGACTGTCGCCACCTAATGTTACAAACTCCTCATTCATAAAATAGCCTAAAGCATCAACAGCTTCTTTGCTTATAATCATGAATGAGCAATAGTCATGACCCGCCGTTTTGTCAACGCTGGTATCCGATGTTTCGCAATATACAATATCATCAACGATACCCCTCTCTTTCTTAAAAGACTCTATTTTATTTAAGATGATCTTGTCCCAGTCTTTCGTTAAAAGTTGAACGTCGTCGTTAAAAACAAAAAGATATTGACCCTTAGCTTGATTTACAAGCTCATTATACGAAGCTATTAAATTTTGTGGACGAGGGCCGACAAAATAGCTTAAATTCGGATGCTCTAAGGTATTAAGTGCTCGAATTGTTTCCCTGTCATCCGTATCCACCCGAACGAGCATTTCAATAGAGTTTGGATAACTACAATTATCATAAACGCTATTAATAGCGTTCTCCAAAAGTTGCGGACGCCCGCGCGAGTTTAAGAAAACGGAAAACTGAATCATAGATTTGTATAGCGCGTATTACATTCTAACATTGCTTTATACCCTTTAATTACTTGGGGGATAATCACATCAAAATTATCTTCGCATCTAAAACCCGTTGCTTCTAGCTTGGCGTTGCTAACTTGATACGAACGTTGGTCCGGGTCTTTTTCAAACTCATTAATCGAAACAATAAACTTAGGTAAATAGCGTTTAATATGCTCTGCCAACTCTAATTTAGAACAATTTAGTTCGGTATTTCCACAATTATAGGCTTGCCCTTTCATTGAGTCGTAATTGCGGAGCGCATGAACAAACGCCCGCGCCGCATCGCGCACCGAAATATAATTACGTTGAAAGTGTGGCTCATACATTAGGACATAGCCGGGATTAAGCGCGGCAAGAGTCATTGAATTAACTAGCAAGTCTTTACGTTGACGGAAAGATAAGCCCGCCAAAGTAGCTAACCGTAAAGAAACTCCACCGTAGTTTAAAATCTCCTCTTCGGCTTTAAATTTAGACTCTGCGTAAACAGATAAGCATTTTGTATCACTTTCTTCTGTGACGACTTCTTTAGATTGCCCGTAAATACTATTTGTATTAGGATAAATTATCTTCATTGGGCTTCTGTGATCGGAAAAAAGTTGAGCAAATTCGTGAGCGTATGAAACATGCTCGTAATTGATATCCCAAGCTTCTTTGGGCGTCTTTGCGCACCTTGGCGCACCAACTAGCGCGGCTAATGGATAAATAACATCGACCTTCTCTATTAAAGTGCCCAAAAGCTCATTATCCCTTACATCCCCAATCACTAACTCAACGCGAGGATCGCGCAGGATGGGAATTCCGCCATCTTCCTTAAATAATAAGGAGTCAAGAATTATAATTTTTTCAATATCTAAATCTTTCGCGGTAAGTAATTGCTCCACCAAAGATGTTCCCAAGAATCCGAATCCGCCTGTAATTAGTATTTTCATATTATCTTCCGTCCAAAGGGACTTTTCTTGCGATTAAAACATCCCAAAACATTTTAAGATCGCACCATTTACTCTTCCATTTCGCCGTCTTGCCCAATGGCACGTTCTTTTCGATATGTTTATGGGAAAGCCACGCCGGGATGTAAATAACCTCTGTGGTATGCCAAAGAAGCGCAAGGCCGAGCCAATGGACGTTTACCGCCAACCATAAAACTCCCAAGATGTAAGATAAAGTAAGAAACTGGCCGAAAAAATGCCAGAGCTTAGTGGCGGGGTGTTTATGCGCCGCTAAATAAACCGGGTAAAACTCCCGAATTGTCATTTTACTATAATCCATAGCCTATTATAGACTAGAATTATTAAAATCTCAATTATTTCGCATCTCTCTCACTTAGAATCGGATTCTGAATCAACCATTGCACCGGCACTTTTTTGTAATTTAATACTTGCTGTTGTTCTGGTGGAAAATAACCCTCAGAAAGTTTGTAAGAAAAAACGATCTCTTTATAAATAGCTAAATGCCCATTAAAAACATTCGGCGGGATAAGAAATTGCCTGCATTCGTCATAGCGAACAATAAACTCAAGAGCGTTGCCCATCGTTGATGAATATTTTCGCTGATCGAAAACTACAAATTGCATGCGCCCATATAGCAATTGAATCAGTTTATAATTCGGGTCCGCGTGCATCCCCCGCAAACTGCCCTCAACAGAAACGCTAAAAGAATCGACGGGGGTTTTATCAAAAAATGGTTTGAATTGGCTCGGATACTTGTCTTTATTCAGCCCTTCAAAGTTCGCGCCGCGATTAGATTCCCAATAAGGAAGAATCACTTCCCAAACTCCGCTTATCTTCTCACTGTGGTCAATTAGTTTAATTTCGCTCATTTAGTACCCCGATGGAGTCCAATCCTTAAACGCTTCAACGTTATCAATTTTATAATCTTTGCGCCCCGTAGGGTTTAGCTGGTTCTGAATACGATTCGACGCCTCATTACGAAGCCCATTGAGTCCATGCGTAAGTTCAAGATGATTATCGGTGCGAATACCCTTGCGAAAATTTGATTCGTTAAACCAAATCTCATCATTCATGATCGCGTTAATAATAATATCACGAATCAACTTTGCGGTAACTTGCACCGGCTTATCTTGAAGATGAACGTCTAAATCATTAAGAATTTGATTGATTTCTTCGGTATATTCTGCGCGATGTTCTTTTAGTTTTAACTCTTTAAGTTGCGAGATAACTAATCGATCAATTAGTGCGGCTGGGGTCGGAAGGTATTGTAGTTTTGTTTGGTCCATAAATTATTTTTGCGAATCGCCCTTAGCTACCCGATAACTATCGGAATCCTCATGGTGCGTTGAAAATTCAATTATCTCACTTTCTTCTAGAGCTTCTACTTGATGAATCGCGCCGCGAGGAACGTCTAAAACATCTCCTTTTATTAAGAAAA
>ERZ869925.540-NODE-540-length-26760-cov-4.681221_pt1 | contig 26760 bp, 14 predicted proteins | sample MGYA00579311_ERZ869925 | MGnify/ENA primary metagenome ERZ869925 (study PRJEB32216, sample SAMN09231817) | wastewater metagenome | place: USA: Maryland | collected 2016-07-30 | study: EMG produced TPA metagenomics assembly of the PRJNA472060 data set (Reclaimed...
AGTTGTTAATGTATCATTGTCTCCATAAAATTGTATGTAGCCAGTGTCTTCTTCATTTGATTGATTGACTATTGCATATTGTATTGTATTTCCAAAATTAGTATCTAAAATCAAACCAACTGAATCTCCGCTACCGAACGAATCCCCCGATAATAAATAATTGTATAAATATCCAGTTGACTGAATTAAACCAGATCCAATGCCGCTTAAATTATTATCATATCCATTTATAGAATTAACAACTGTATACTTATTATCAAAAAATATATTTCCACTATAAAGTATACCACTGCTATCAGTATTAATTGTTGATAGTGTAATATTTGGTTTTTGACCAAAGATATTTAGTGAAATATCCAATGGATTTCCACTATTATTTACATAGAATGAATCATAATAAGCTCCTGTATTAAATATATTTACCCCAGTTTTTATTGCGCCTATTAAATCATCATCTATATAATATGATATTGTAGAATTAGATTTATCAAATTTAAAATCAAAATTAAATTCATCATTACTATGATAAACTAATTTATTATAAGTATCAAATATTTTGCCATTCAAACATTTAAATTTTATATCCGTAAAACCACTAACTCCAAAATCAAAATTTCCATTGATATTGGAGAAATTTATATTTAAGCCAAAGTCCCCACTTTGTCTTAGAAATGGTTTAGAATAAAATCCAGTTATACTCATAATATATTTTTTACCCCAGATTGAAATGTTTTCGCTCCATAGTTTTGTATCCAAGTTCTTTCAAAATCTTTACTTAATAAATTATCAGATCGCACTCCAATTGGTAAAGAAGAAAATGATAATTGAGAAGACCAGCCAGATTCGGAGCTATATCTTAGTGATATAGAATTTAATCCATCTTCAATTGTAAAAAATGAATTTGGAAAACCAGATAAAGAATAATCTTTTCTAATTAAAATTTTATTCTTTGGATTTGTAGGTGGATCAAACATTGATCTACTAAAATCTGACACTAATAATCTTATAGCACTCAAACTATATTGACATTTTTTATTTGTACCTTTTTCTAATAATTGAACAAATTGTTGTGTTATATCTCTATAATTAATTTTTAATGATAAACTTAAATCATCTAATGGCGGGACTTTTGTTAAAACATATTCTTGTTTCTCTAATCCAACTAAATATGTAGTCGAAGATGATCCTGATTTTCTTGTTACTGTATATCCAGCAAAATTTTTGCCATAATCCCAGCATTGAACAGGTGTGTAAAATCTTATCTTTCCACCATTCAATGTAAATGTCTTGCATGTATTTGATCTTAAACCATATGTAGTTGTATAATTGGACTCTGTAACTGTTATATTTTTTTGTTCAAATGGATGTGGTCGATCAACTATATTCGTATCCAACTCAATTGCTTTTAGTTGTTTAGCGGTTGGTTTATAAAAACAGAAATATTGGTATTTGTATCCAAGCTTATTTTCATTCTCTATTTCAGTTTGTGCAAGTTCTTTATTGCTATCGAACTCCATATAAGGAGCTTTAATGCTATCTAGTGCATCTTCAAATGACTCCATTGCCTTACCAACGGATGATACTGACCATGCGCCACTTCTTTCTAGGACAACCGCACTCTTCTCTTTTCTAATGTTTTCTGTTGTTGCTTGAGTTTGAGACTCATTTAATTCTGTATTTGGATCATCTTCTCCTGGAACTATTTTTGTTTTTATAAAATTATTTACAATAGAAGCCCATGCATTAGGTATTATATTTAATACATCTAGTAAAAATCCGCCACTATCTTGTTCTGAAGATGATTGATAAACTTTTACGCTACCGTCTGGCGACTGATATTGATTTGTTCCAGATACAATATTTCTAATCCAATACTTTCCAATAAAATTATCTGTTAATTGCTGCTCAAAAGTTAAATATCTTTTTTTACTATAGTCTTTTTTATATCCTCTATAAAAGACAAAGTTTTCCCTTTTTAATCCCTTTTTAGCTAAAGCTTTAGAATTCATTTCAGGACTATTTTCAAGTATTGATCCTAAGTCGCTATCATTTTGATCAATTTTCTTTAACAATGTTATTCCTAATTCTGGAAATTCCTTTTCTGCTAAAGCGTCAGGATCGGCTTCTAATATTGCGAAAAAGTTATATAAATATCTTAGTATAAATAAATCTCTAGCAATTTCTGATGTCTTACCCAACGCTAGTAAAGCTAAAAAGAAATTAACTTTCTTTTGCTCATCTCCAGATAAAAGAGTCGCCTCATCTATTGATTTATAACCTAGATTAGTCCAGTCAATTGCAATTTCTGTTCCATCACCTGTTGCGGTTCCTAGTATATCTCTTATCGTTAATGGTATTAATGATAACCTTGTTACGCCCTCCCCAGATTCACCGCAGTCTTGCTTTTTTAATTCTCCGTTCAAACCAAAATATGATATTGTACCATAGCTACTATTTTCTTCAATGGTTTCAGTTTCTGATATATCAATAATTTGGCAGTCTAATCCAACATTAGAATCGTTAATTTCTAGTCCATTTTTTAAATCTATAAATCTTATTTTTCCATTATTCCATATATACGTAATATTATATTCTTGGCACCATTGATTTAATACTTCTCGAACTGTACCAGTATGTCTAGCATAATATTTATCATCATTTAAGAATAATGGTACATTACTAAAACTTATAGTCGTAATTCTAGATTGTATTGCATTTAATAAATCTCTAAATTTATAAACTACATCTAGTATTTGTAATGACTTTTGCTGCTCGCAATCGAACAATTTTTCACTACCTTCTGCTGTTACCAAATCCCCAGGCACTGTTAGCCCCACGTTTGATGACTGACATGGATTACATGGGTCTTCAAAATTATTTGGTAACCCATCGCATGGATCTACTTGCTCTCCAACTAGTATTATGTTTTTTGAAATTCCATCGGTTGTTGTGGAAAATCCCGCTCCATGTAAACCTTTTAACCCAATAAAATATTTATCTAAAATAATACTTGTATCTACATATTTAACACTTAAAACATTTCCGCTAGATGATTTAGTGATCGTAGATGATACTGGATATCCATAGAAATTAAAGAAATTACCTATTTTTATACTAGTTACATTACTAGTTGTTTTAGTTGGATGCTGATAAACACCGCTTTGATTTACAAATTTTAATTCAAGTGTAGAGGGGCTATTTGATCCATTATTTCCAAAATCAACAGCATAAACTGGATAAACAGTTCCATTTATATAAATCTTTTGCGCGTCTACTATCATATTATAAACTAAAGTTATCTAAAATTTTTGTATTTAATTGAATTGTATCAATATCATGGTATGTATGATAAGAAACGGTTTCAAGCCAATCTTCTTTGAATATTCTTTTAAACGGACCATATGAATTTACACCAGTAAATCCAATTGAACATTCTGGCCAATATTTTCCAGTTGCAGATGATGTTAATGATAAAGATAGTAAATCCATATATTTATTAGTTTTATCATAAATTAAATAATCATCAGAATTTTCAGTAAATGGAATTATGTTAATATAATTTTTAATTACTGAATAATCACTTGGATTTAATAATTGACCATTAAAATACATTCTGCCAGAATCTTCTACTCTAAATTGTCCAGTAGTTAAATTATAGCGGCCAACTAAATTTAAATTATTAAAAGTCTCCCCTGTTATAGTTCCAAGTATTATACTTTGATAAGCACCTGGGACAACAATTCCCTCCATATAAAATCCACTATAATAACCAGAATCTATTGTTTTGCTAAATCCAGTTTGAACTGTTTCTAGTTGATAAATATAATCTAATGTTAAGAGTGTTTTTCCACTTCCAAGTATAGTTCCAGTTGGAACTGATATATTATGAGTAAGATACAACTTACTATCGCTATCACGCGCTATAGTAGCGGTTCCATTAAAATTAAATGAGCCAACCGTTCCAGTAGCAAGCGGAGATGTTAAATTAAATTGAGGTGGATTATAAACAATTGGACCAGCATCAAAACAAAACTTGCAATCATACCCATCTCTTACCGTATGTTTTATATAACTAACAATACCGCCTGGTAAAGATGGTAATGACGGGTTAAGTCCATAACCAATAATACCAGAGAACATAGATATATAAACACCGCCGGATATTCCCTGATTTAATAGATAGTCATTGAATCCAGAAGCCCCGGACATAAACATATTGACAAAATTAGATGTCATTTTAGTTTCACTTGGTAATCTTTGTTCGCTACTAAGTAAAACTCCCTTTAATGCAGTTTGTATATTTATTGTCTCGGGGCAAAATCCTTGAAATAAATAATTAATGTAATAATCATCTAAAGAGGCCCCAATTACAACATATTGATCGACCACCCCATTGAACGGATAAAAAACATTAATAGAAGAATCTACAGTTTTATTTTTATTATAATATGTATTACCAATACTACTATCCCATGCTAAATATAAATTATTATTTGAAGATTGTAAATTTATATCTGGAGGAAATAAAAATGTATCAGTTTCTAAAATATTTTTACCAAAGATATCGTATCTATATACAGTAAAATAATTTCCTATTTGCTTAAATGCTAAACAATTTTTCTTCCCTAGTGTTATATTAAATCTATAAGACTCAGATGAACTAGTACCAAATCCTTCAATAAATAAATGATTATTATCGTCTATACCTAGAACCCATCCGCCTGTAAAATCAGATTTTCTTTTACAAAATAAAAATGCATTTCTATTAGATGGCTTTGAATATGTAAAAAAAACTGTTATATCACTAGTAACACTTGGTATTGTATTACCAACTGCCGTATTAGGATTTGAATTGCTAGTAAAATCGCCAATAAGACTCGGGTATTCTTGTAATTCAAGAATAAGACTTTGATCTAATTTAGTTTGGTCATAATAATACTGAAATTCCATTCCTATAATAATCCGTTCCTAGTATATTTTACACTTCATTTTAAATGTTCTGGTATATAGTTATCTTGATTCCCGGACCATGAAAATGTAAATGAGATATTCCCTTTATTTTCTGCATAAGTAATAGTGCTTTCTTCTAGCACTTTATTGTCTGCAACAAAATAATATGTGCAATAAAAATTTATTCTACTTTTTAACTCTGAAATTGACTCTTCAATTGTACAACATTTAGATGGTCTAAAATTACCAGATATAGTAAATTTAGCTCTTCTATCATATTTTAGATTTTGTATATAATAGCAACCCTTACCCTCTAACGCTGGCGTTTCAGAATACATTGTTATAGCTGGATTTGAGGATATTGAATATTGAAATTCCTCTAGACAGCCGCAATCTTCAGAGTTATCAGTACAATTTTGCTGTGATATACTTATAGTAGCCGTTTGTTCATTAAAAGATATAGATTTACTTTTAGCGGTTTTTCCGTACTTTTCACTTGGTAAATATTCAGCCCATTTATTGGCTATATATGTATCTAAGTTAAATGTGTCATAATAAGATTTAATATTATTCCATCTTGTTTCTATACAATCATAATCACATTTTATATCAATCTTAACTGATATACATTTTACGTTAGTGTTAAAGTCGTTGGATACAGTAGTATTATCTATTACATAAACTCCATTGTTTAAGTTATTACTATACGATACATTGAAATTAATAGTATTGGCTGTACTATCTTCTGTTATATTTATACCCCTAGGAGAGGTTGATAAAGTTTCTGTTACATAGGACTGTGCCTTACTATGCCAATTAATCCCAGCAAATACATTTCTAAAATCACTTAACTTACTAGTTAAACCGCCAGTCATTGTACCATTTATAGTGACAGTTAATTCATTTTTAACTTCACCTATTTCAACAACATATGCTAATACAGCTTTATCGCTGTTAGACGAATTTTTTGGATCGCAAAGAAATGTTAATGAAGCAGAGTATTCACCTGATAATTTATTAACAGATTTTTCAACAGAAACTAGAACAGTATTCGTACTAGTTACATTTGCGAATCTTGGGCCATTTGCCGGAAAATTAAAAGATGAATTTATTCTATTTTCTACAAAAGCCTTTGCGTATTCTATGGCGGTTCCCGTCGGCCCCGCGTTGACGGCTGTTGCTCTTATATTTCTAGTTATTGAAATTGTTCTATTATCATTTTCACTATAGGATATTTCATCAGAGGCATTTGTAACCCCAGTGCTTACCAAGAAATCATCATAGCAATCAAATTCTATTGTAAATGGAACCATATTATAATAAGCACTTTCATCAAATGATATGCTTCTAAATATTGCTCGGTCGCATTTAAATACTGTTCTTTCTATACCTGATACATCTTCCTTTTCAAAAACTTTTAATTCTCCAAAATTAGTTTTTAATCTTTCCAATAAAACATTTTGAACATCATTATACTGTTTCCATGTTCCGCATTTTGGATTTCTAATTAATCTACCACGTAATGTTATTTTTTTATATCCAGATAGAAATCTATTTGTATAATTTATAGATTGATCAACGGAAATTAAAGGTGTATGAGCTACATCCTGAAACAAATTGGAATTTAAATATAAAACATTTATCATACCAATATATTATTCCCCTCTCTATAATATGAGTATGAATATGTTAATTGCATATCCATAGAATTAGTTTGCGGCGAAAAGTCATAGCTAAAATCAGTTACATAAATATCAGATCCACTTGGTTTTATAACTCTTGCAAATCCAGCGTTCAATAAACCAGTGAACGGAACACCAGTCTTTGCTAACATAGTAATTTTGTTAGTGAATATCCCTCTAGTTGACTGTTTTGTGAATTGGACTATTTCATCAAAGTGTGCTACGGCATAAGTTACCGCATTGTGAACTGGCGCGTTGTTAGTTCGTTCAATAGAAATTTTTAAGAAATCACCAGAAGGTATATTATCTGGATTATTTGAGTATTCATAATCATATGAAATATTACCATTGTATTCGCTATAACTTTCTTCAGTAGTTGTCAAACTACCAGTTACTAATGTTTTACAGTTTTCTGTCTTTAAAAATGAATTAATATATCCAGTGATTCTAGGATAAACTTGTGGTTTTAATGTTGCCCATTTATTTTTTACAAACGTAAAGTTTTGTGACCTATCTTTTAAAAATCCCTGTATATCGCCTCGCTCACTAATTGAAACAAATCCCGCTTGATCTAATGTAACTGTATCTTCATAAGTATATGAATAACCACTATTAATAGTTGGATCATTTGAATATGAATAGTTATAATCTATAGTGCCAGCATATATATTCTTTGTAACTGAAGATTGCGTTGGCTGATTTTTTATATTACAATCGCCGCTAAAGAAAAATTGACCAGAACCATTTTTAAAATAACTATCATATAATCCGCTAGCTCTATTATAAATTCCAGTTCTAACTACATCCCAGCCGCCAGATGCCGCAGTAAATACATTATTATTGATTTTTTTTGTTGAAACAATGTTACCATTTTCACTGATATTAACTATACCATCTGAAGAATATTCAACTGAGTGATTGTATTTCCAAACATAATCCCCAGAAGCTCTACTTTGTATTCGCTGGGTAAATGAATACGTTTGATTTATATTATCATGCGTTTCATTATTATAATAAAGACCGTTGCCGCTATTTAAATATAAATTTCCAACTGTTATTCCTATTAAATTTAAAAATTGATTATTTTCAAATAAACCAGAAGCTATGGTCTTAGCTAATGTTTTTGGATCATTTGGATATATACTATCTACTTCAACTGATAGAGTTTGATTAAAATCATACAAATCATCTGATGTTTTATTAAATGAACAATTTTCTGAAATAACATTTAAATATTTAAAATATGGCTTCACATATCCGCTTATATCAGTAAAATAAATTCCAGTTAAAACATTATAACTTTCAACTTCTTTAGTTATTTGTATTTCGGCTCTATATCTTTTAAATCTTGTATCTGTATCTTCTTCAAATGATATTGATAATAATCTTCCAGTTCCTATATTAACTCCATTTAATATAATTGGCTCATAACCTGTAAAATTAGTTAGTTCATCTATACCAGACCAAACTGGTGAAACAGTAATTTCTGTTTTTGTGTTGACTAATCTTGATCTAATTCCTATATTTTGAAGGGCACGAAAAGCTACTCCATTACCAATTAGTTCTGAATTTTGTGATAATGATAATACTTCGGCTAAATCAAAATTCATATATTTATTTTACGCTACTGCTGTATTGCTTGTTGGACGTTGCATTGGTAATGGTACATTAGATTCTTTAAATACATCTGTAATTGCCTGCATTACTGTGCTTTTTAACTGATTTTGATCAAGTGGACCGTTACTGGCTATATTGATTTCTATCGGTGCATTCACAGATGTATTATTTGAAACCGCTGGTACACTCTCTGCCCTTGCATTATTTTCGTTTATTTTAGTTTGTGTATCTTTTACATCCTTCTCTAAAGAATCTATTCTTTTCTGTATGTCGCTAGATGCATTAGTTGGATTTAAGAATAAAGATGGATTTTGATCTAACTGTGTTTTTAGGTCTTTAAATGTAGATCCTTCTAATGTTTTCTTAAATAATTCATCTGGTGTTTGTTTGTAGTATTGTTGAGTAAAATTTGGATCAAGTGATGAGAAATATTCTCTAAGTGAACCCTCTAGGCCACTACCAGTAGTAGGTTTGGATTTTGATTGATCTATGAATTTGAAAAAGCTTTCATAGTCAGGCACTCCAGCTACTTCAACCTTATTTTTATCTCTTACGTTCCCTGCTAATCCAGATGATGTTAAATTGCCACCTCTGATAAATGGTCTGTATTGACTGTCGGCCCCTGATCGTACAACCTTTTCCACTATACTTCTTTGTTGTACTGCTTCTAATTTTGTATATTCAGATGCTAATGAAGATTGTTGATCTGTTAAACCTTTTTTCAATGTAGCATCTAGTTGCTGCGCTTTAGTTAATTCTTGTAAATTTTTTAATTTTTCAGGAAGATTTTTCAATACCTCTGATAAACTATTTAAAGCTGTAGTATTTGTTAGTAACTGATTTGTATTATTATTTATTGAATCAATTTGCTGCTTGAATTCCGGTGGTAATGCTTTATCACCAACTATTTCTTCAGCAGTTTTTTCGGCTGCAGCAGTTCTAGATTTAGCTACAGACTCCACCATTGTTTTACCCTCTAAAAATTGATTTAATAAATCATTACCCTGGGATGCTTTTTGACCATTTTGCGGTACATTATTTTTTAATAAATCAATAAATTGTTGCGGTATTATTGGAACTTCACCCTGTTTTAAGGTTTGTTCTATAACTTTAATTTGTTTATCAATTTCTCCTTTCGCAAAGCTATTGCTAGTTAAATCTTTAAATTGCTTTAATGGATCTACTACCTCTTGCTGTCCTAGCATCGCGGTTTGAGAGACTAGTTGAGACTCTCTAGCCACTTTAATTTGACCTTGTAATCTATCCAAAATTGGTTTTCTTTCTTGTTCTGGTAGATTTAGAGATTTTATAAATTCAACTCTATTTTGTGCAGTTTCTAATAATTTTTGAGCAGCCACAGCACCCTCTTCAGTTCCCTCTTTCACTCCTCCTAAATTAGCAGACTGTCCGAATGTAGAGCGTTGACTACCATCCACAGGGGATGTTACAGTAAATCCTCCTTGCGGAGCTTTTATTGATTTAAGTACTGATTTAAAATCAGATTTAAAACCACCTAATAAATTTACTAATCTAGAATCAGATAATTGTTTTTGAGCTATTGCAGTTTGTTCATTTAATTGTTGGTTAGCAATATTTGATTTAATATCAATATCATTTAACTTTTGAGCCATTTCTATATTAGTCTTGAGTAGCTCAGATTGCAATGATTTAGCCGCATCAGGATCTAATACATTTTGAACCTCATTCGCTAATTTAACTGGATCAAAGCCGCCTTCAGATGATATATTGGTACCTATTATATCTTGAATTTTAGTCTGCTTTTCTAATGAAATATTAGATCCTTTAGCTAAAACATCTGATATAATTTTTTGAGACAATTCATTTCCAACCGCTTGTCTTTCATTTGCTGTTTGAGAATTTATTTCAGCCCTTTGTATTTGTTCTCTTCCACTTAAAATAGCCTCTGGGGATAATAAGTTTTCATTTGATTGTAATATATTTCTAGCTGTATTTAATCCAGATTCTACTCTGCCCCTAGTTTCACTAGATGTAATTTGATTTCCGACAAATGTATTTTGCAGTAAATTTAAAAATGCTTGTTTAGATTGACCAAATGCTGCTGCTGCATCTACTTGACTTTTTATTAAATCTTCTGTAGATTTTTGACTTAATATAATTGTTTGGGCAAATTTTAATATAGCATCGGAAGCTTTTTGACCAGATGTAACAAAAAATTTATCTATATCTTTAAATAAATCGTCTTTAAGACCCAAATCTTTTAATGTAGCTGTAGATGTTGCTAGTTTTTTAGTGGTTTCGCCAGATAAGTTTGGAATATCGACTGATTTAACTAATTCCCTTGCTATAGTAGATACATTTCCAGCGTTTAACGATTTTCTATTATCACCCGGTGCAATTTGACCTAATGAATCATATATATTAGAGAATTCTTTTTCAATGGTAGCAGCTATAATAGTTTGCGTATCCGCCCCAGCTTGCTTACGCTGTGCCTGTAATGTAGCCTCCTGTATAATTTGCGATCTTTCATCCTCAGTTCCCGCTGTGATTATTTTTTCTCTATATGGTCCAGTAATACCAGCGGAAGCTTGAGAGAGTGCTGTTTTAGCTTGTGATAAAGCCATCGGTGATGCCCCACCTTCAATTAAACTTTTTAATTGTGAAGATGCTTGAGTAAATTGCTGAAGTGAAGATATTTCTTTTTCATTGGCTGCCGCTACCTCCTGTGATTTTTTAGATAATTCTTCTAAGTTTGGTCTAAGCTCCTTTGCAACGGAAGTTAATAACTGCAAACCACCTACAACCGAGCTTACAATCAATCCAAGTGTACCAAATTGAGCGCCCAGTGCTACAGTGCCAGCCGCCTCACCAACAGATGTAGCTATTCTACCACCTTTAGTTTGATCGCCTCCCAATGCACTTGATATTCCACCAACTGCAAATGGCAAACCTATCGAGGTGGCACTCGATATTCTGCCGCGTTTGGCTTCTATACCTGATTTCATATCTAGAAATTTATTACTTCCAGTTGATATGCCTAGCTGTTCTGCTTTATTGACTATTTTCTTCTCGGAACTAAATATACTAGTTTGAGACTTTAATTTATCAAATGCATCTTTTTGTTTATTTAGATAATCTTTTTGATACTTATCTATTTCTGCTTGTGGCAATAATTTAGAAATTTTATTAGAAAGTATTTCTGTTATCTTATCATCTAGCCCATCAAATTTAAGTTTACTTATTTCATCTTCGATATATTTTCTAGCAATATCTTGACGTCTTTGTTTTAGATTTGCAAAATTAGGAACAAATTTCTTAGACTGTGATTCATTAGAATGTTGACCTATAGCCTGACCTAATGTCATTTGACCTTGAGCTAAATTATAAACTCCAAGTCCATTTGGATTATTTTTATTTTTAAGTCTTTCACTAGTTCCAACTTTAACTGAACCCATTGCTAGTGACTTTGGATAGCCCATTCCTACTAATGCATCTACTTCACGGTTTACTGAATCTTTTAATCCATCAGCAAAATTAGGGATATATCCATTGGCATAATTAATATCTGGATTTCTAGAATCATATCTACGAAACGGCGGTATTAATCTACCTCTTTTATCATAAGTTTTATTATTTGCTAATTTTATAGCAGACTCAGAGTAAGTTACAAAAGAAGGATTCCCAGCATCTTCATAATTATTTGTATATCTAAAAATTTTATCTCCAATAGCAGATATTAATTCTTTTTCAGGAGATTGTAATTCACGACCTATTTTAGCTTCTCTTTTTCTAATTGCTTCTAATGATTTTGATACTATATCTTCTAAATCAGAATCACTTGTATTTGAATATGAGCTAGCATTTAGAATTCTTTTATTGGTAGCATTACTAATATTAGTTAATGCAGACTGTTTTAATTTCCCTTGATCAAATAATTGCTGTGCAGTTGCATATGCTGTATTATCACTAGCATCCTCAATATCTACTATATCACCCTTTAGATAAAATTCTCTAATTCTAGATTCTTTTGATGATCCAACTTTTCTAGCAAATGAATCTAATCTATCCATTGCGGCTTCTTTAGTTCCAAAATGAAAACCTTCTTGATTTCCTCTAGTAGGATCGAATACTCTAAAATTAGGATCATCCGCATATGTTCCATGATATAGCTTCTCTGATGTATACCCTGATTTTTGGCGTATATTTTCTATTATTTTAGACATTTTTCGCTCATCTCCGCTTTCAGCGGCGGCTTTATATGCCTTATACTCTTTTCTTATTTCACTTAAATTTTTATATCTAGACAATGGACTGCTAAAATTTGGAATATACCCCATAGCTTTATCGGGATATAAGTCAAAATCTTTATCATAAGTAGCATAGTATTTTTTAGCTTGTGCTTTATACTTATCTTTTATACTATCTGGTATAAATTGCTCCCCATAATACCAAGCGTCTTGCTCGCGTTTTAATAAAACAGCCCTATGGAATTTCTTTAAATCCTCTGGATTTTTAGATTTTCCAACCATTTGCTGATACATCTGACTAATCATTGGAGACATTCTATCTCCTAGCTTCATCTTATCTTCCCCTGTATTAAATTGGCTAGTGTGGGCAAATTCATGAGCGTAAAGAGAAAGCACTTCTATCATCTTATCTTCAGATGAAGTTGAAGTTGGCTTTCTTAATAATATTTCTTTATCTTGCGGACTCCATTTTGCTGTGAATCCTGTCGCCTTTTTAGATTTTATTCCAGCTTCTTTTCTTAATCTATTTAGATTTTTAAAAGCTCCTAGTATTGATTTAGATGGTTTATTGAAATTTGGAATATAGCCGTCTGCTGCTGATTTAGCTATTAATCTACCTATATTAAATTTAGGTTTAGTAGTAAATGCTGTAAATTCTCTTTCCTCTGAATACGATCTATTTTTTCCTAGTATAGAGTCTAAATCATAAATTCTATCTTGAGAAAAGAATTCTTGAACTTCTTTTGGACTTTTTGATCTTAATTCTTCTAAAGTCTTACGATCAACTAAATCATTTGATTTAATCTGTTTTTTATAAATTAAATTAGTTCTAGCGTAATCTTGATCTCTAGCTAAGTCTTTAGAAGCTCCAATTTTCTTTCTCTCTTCTCTTGATATTGGTCTAAATGATCTTAAATCGAAATATTTAGAAGATTCTTGGCCAAAAGATATAAAACCAGGTTGAACTGACATGGTATGCTCAGTAAGCATTGCTATAAATTTATCTACATCCGATGGAACTGATTGATTTTTAATATCAAATGGAATACTTGGGGCATTTAAACCACTTAATGTTGTGCCGGATCTATTTAACCCAACTGTTCTATATAAATCTATTTTATCATCAGACTTAAATTTATTTGAATTTTCATACCGTCTATTAAATACATTCCATGCCGAACTTAATAATAGATCACGATCTTTTGTATTGTCTGTATTTTTCAGAGCCTGTGATAAAGCATTTTCATCATCTAATAGTTTTTTTGTATACTCTAGTTTATAGGGATCAATTTTATAATTAGAGACAAGAGAGTTGTTTTTTGGTAAAACCCTACCAGACACTGGATCAAAATAAGCTATTAGATTCTCTTCAGCTAAAGATGAAAATTTAAGTGTATTATCGGCTTCATTAGGGTATGGAGATGGAACGCTACGACTTGATTTTCTAGTTTTATTGGCATTGTATATTCCAACCAAGCCAGCTCTATCATCATTTCCTCCAGTAGACATTGCATAACCAATGGCTTTTAATAAAGAGCTTGATACGTTTGTACCTAAAACTCTATCAGAATTTGCAAATCCGCTAGATGTAAATTGTCCCAACTGGCGCTGTATTGCAAATGACTCTACAGACGAACCTCTGAAGAAATATTTAGCTGAGTCGATATCACTAGCAAAACCATATAAAGATTCTGGATCAAATCCAAGTTTATTTTTTACTGTCTGATTTCCAAGGGCAAGCTGCGCTCCTCTTGGATCCTGCGGAGCTAAAGATCCCTTTCTTTTATTTTTTATTGAATCATATATTAATTTAGTTATATTTCTATTCCCCTTTTTTTGCAAAAATGTTTTAGACTTAAACTCATCTAATCTTTCCGATATATCTGGAGTCTCTGTTCTTTTAACTTTCTCTCTAAGAACTTTTGTATAAGCAAGTTTACTTAATTTGTCTGACTTTTTTTCAGCTTCAATTTGAGCTATTTTTAGCTCTTTAATACTCATAGATTTTGATTTTTTAACAATACTCGAAATTCTTGTTAATTCATCAATTTGTTGATCTACTTTATCCCAATCTTCAAAACTCTTGGCATTTTCACCTAAAAATTGTTGTGTAAGACTCTTTTTCATATATGGATCACCATAATTTAATCCTAAGTCTAAATCTTGTTCCTCTAATTCTTCTACATAACCTAATGCTCCTGAAATCTTATCACTTATATGTGGCACGAAATTAAAATGACCTTCTCGTTCAAAGTATGAATTTAAAAATTTTAAATCATTATTTGTTGGATTATTTATATTAAAATTTTTACTTGATTTTATCCAGGATAATAGAGATGCGAGTTCACGTCTTAAAAATATTTTTTTATTAAACTTTTCTAATAATTTATCTCTATTACTTGGCCTATTGGTCAAATCCATGTATAATGGATTCTTTTTGATTCCCCTCGCTATCTTTCTAGCTGCCTTTCGCTGGCGCTTGGGTAAAAACCCATCTGCAAAATTATCTATAATATTTTCATTAAAGTTGGGAATATATCCATCAGCAAATTTTTTACCAAAATTCCTTGTTCTATAAAAATTATTTCTTACATTTTCATCATAACCATAATCTAATAATACAGGTCTTTTCCTACTTATAAGATCAGGGAAAAATGAGTCAACATCAGGCTCAGTTACAAATCCAACATTCGCGCCACGAAAATCTCCAGCTAGCAACCCTTCATCTACTAAAGATTTAAATCCTTTTACATATGGATTATCATAATTTATTCTACTTCTTGCTTTTTTGCCTACATTAGGTCTACCAATTCTCAATTGATAATTTAATAAATCTGAAGAAAGCGCATTAATAGAAGTTCCTGTTATTTTCTTAAAATCTTTGGCGTTATATTTCTCAGCCAATTGCGCTATTAAAAATTCATCAGCGCCGCCCCTCTCAAATATTTTTGGTAATACAAGTTGCGATTCATCTGAGAATCTATATGGATCAGATTCAACTGCATTTTGAGCTATACCCGCTTCATTTAATGGAAGTTTCAATGCTGCGCCGCCAATATCATAAACTATTCTAGAAGATCCCTTTCCTAATTTAGGGAAATTAGTTTTAGCAAATTTTAATCTTTGAGATGGAGATAGTCTATCCAATTCAGATACTATAGATGACATATCCGGTATATCGGCAAAATTTGGAATATATCCATTAGCAAGTCCTTGTGGGAAGATTGTTTTAAGATTTACTTCTTCTTGTTCTCTGGAAACACCTAATTTTCTATAAGCTGAAATTAATTTTTTTTGATCTTTTTTAGTAAAATAATCCTTTCCTGCTACAATCCCTTGACTTTTTTCTAATTCAAAATTTGCTGATCTAGCTTTCGTTTTTTTCTCAGAATTATAATTTACATAATCTGTAATCCTCCTTGGATCAAGATAACCTGTAATTGGTATTCTTGGGTAAGAAGGATCTTTGGTTCTTTCTCTTTCAAGGATTTTTTGAAGACCGACAATTAAATCGGGAACTCTAGGGCCGATAACATCCCCAGCTGATATTTTTTTAATTTCTCTATTCTTAATCAATCTAGCGATTTCAAAAAGAGGATTTCCTTTTTCTGATCTTAAATGACCAACCTTTAATTCTCCGTTTGGCGTAAGTAATAATTCAGAATTTGATTTTTCTGCTATTTTTCTTGTTGAATTATTAATATCGGCAAAATTAGGAATATATCCATTAGCAAAGTTACGATCTATTTTAGAAAATGTTTGTCTAGCAAACTCTGGTGTATATTTATCTTTAAATTTACTATTAGATTTAAATATGGCAGCCTGCAATCCAGCGGCTCCATATGGTAATTTATTTGCTTTTGCAAATTTTCTTGCTAAAAGTATAACCTCCGCTTCTTCTCTTTTTGTAAGTGAAAATACAGTACCGCCCTTTTCATCTTTTTTCCCAAGTTCTGGCAATATAGCTTGCTGTACATTTGTATCAATTGGGAATGCATCTAAATTTCCCAAAATACCGCCTTGATATTGGCGTGTTTTACTAGTCCAATTTGCACCAAGCTGTTGGCCCGATAAAGCTTTTGCTAATCCTATGTTTTTCGCTCCTTTTGGTCCAAAGTGCCCCAAGCTTTGTACAGTTCTTTTCTTTTTTAATTGAGAAAAATCTATGGTTTTAGGATCAATACCCTGTTTTTTAAATTCCCTTGATTTATCTAATATATCATCCTTTGAAAGCATTGTTTCAAATTCTAAATCAAGATAATCTTTTGGATTTTTTGATCTAGTTTTTAAATAGTGATTAAAAATAACAGGCGCTGCCTGGGCTGCTAAGTAATCTGGGGATCTAGGAGATATAGCTGATGTAATTCCAGCGAAAACTGATAAATCAGTATCTGAAAGACCTGCTTTTTTACCTTCTTCATTAACTATAGAATAGAATGATTCATAGTCTTTACCTCTTTCATAGTGGAATTTAAATCTTTTATTGATTGTTTGTGGAGTAATTACTTTGCCAATTCTAGATTTACCCCTTAATTCATTTTTAGTATTTGAAGATTTTTTAGCAAAATTAGGAATTAGGCCCTGTGCAAAACTATCGTTAATATCTCTAAAAACTGCTATTTTTCTTATATCATCATCACTTAACCTACCAATCTGATTTTTTAAATCATCTAAATTTTTAAAATTATAATTTTTTCTATTAAGTGAATATTGACCAGATGTTTTTCTAGTTATCCCGTCCCTATATCTTAATTGAGGGAATAGAGAATATAATAAATCCATTCCACTAATACCAGTTTTATCTCTAGCCGCTTGTTTAATTAATGCTGGACTAGATATTGTAAATTTACGCTTTTTAGCAAATGAACTTAATTCTTTAAAATTCTTAAATGCGTCTCCCTTTTTATATGATTCTATATCTTCAATTTCAATATTACGTTTTTTCTTATCTATAGCAAATTTTAGAAAATTTTTCTTATTTATACCTCTTCTAATACTTCTACTAATATTCTTCGGCTCATCTATATTAATATCCATAGTGAGCATCCTAATCATATCATCCACACTCATATCTGGTGTGAATCCATCTGCAAAATTTCTATTTCCTTTTCTTGGGATATTTTTACCTATTAACTCAAACATCATTTCGCTCATAGAGCGACCGCCTAGAGCATAATTTCTAGCTGGTGCATCTAAAAATGAATAACCAAATGTATCAGCAAATGATTCTGAAAAATATTGTTTTTTAGTATATGTATCTGCACTAGAATAACCAATTTTTTTAGTTAATTCATAAAATAATGATCCCTTTTTCTTTCTATCTTTTTGATATGCTCCATAAAAAGCATTCATCAATTCTGGATCAGCATTATGTTCAATGAAGTGCCCATACTCATGGGCCGCAGTAATCATTGGATCTGTAAATTGATTTCTTTTACCAGGTGATTTGATTACATCTGTATTTAAAAATACATTGTTGCTATTAGCCCAAAATTCACCAGCGTTATCTCCTAAAAGTTTTCTAAATCTAATTGGATTAGTTCTAATTCCAGTTATATTTTCAGTTATCTTTCTAATAAAATCAATTTTAGCCGGATCTAATCCAAAGGTTTTACCAGAAGTTGGAACAAACGGATTTTCAGATAGTAGTTTTCTATTAGCGAAATTGGGTACATAACCATTTGCCATTACCTTTTCAACTTTACCAAATTTCTTTAAATTAGAAACACCCCCAACCCTTTGTGTCATTTGACGATTAAAAACAGCATCTTGACCGCTATTTTGGAAATTTCTAATTATATGCTCATCAGTATTCACTACTACGGGTGTGCTTCCACCCGCCATATTAATTCTAGCTGGAACTGCTTTTGCGGTTTTTCTAGCTCCTCCAACCCCATTTTGGATACTTGCCATTTCATCCATCATAGCACTTCTAGTAGAAGTTGGGATGTATCCAGATGCTAATTTAGCCGCTCCTGGGCTTGATAAAACCTGTTTTCTAACTTTTGGATCTACTAATTGAACTGCTGGTGATATTGTATTAGAAGCGGATGGATAACTTGATTTTAATAATGCATTAATTGCTCTTTGTTTATCTTCTAATGTAGAAGCTAATAACACTGCACGAACTCTTTGGTCATTTTCATTTTTTAATGCTTGCAGTATAGCATTGTTAATTATCAGATTGTCTTTTTCCTTTTGATTTAATCCACTAACAGATTTAATAGCATCAGATAATTCAAATGCAATTCTCTTTGTAAGTTTACCAACCGCAATAATTGCTAGTGCTAAACCTGGTCCCTTTAATGCTGATATAATACCACCAGATAGAAAGTCTCCAATTGGGTTATCTTTAAATACATCTGTTAAAACATTGATACCTGTAGTTGCTAGGGTAGCGAACGAATCAATAAGCGGTTTTGTAATTTTATTACCAAATGAAGCACCTAGTTCGGTTATAGTATTATTTAATTTAGTTAGTGTAGCGGCAGTTGTTTGATTTAGTAATTCATTACGCTTGATAGCTTCATCTTGAGACATTCTAGCAGTATTCATTGCCTGATCAAATAAGCTAGTATCAGCACCACCAAACGACTGAATAAGGGCTTTGAATGTATTGATTTGATATTTGCCGGCTATTTTTTGACCTAGATCCGCTCTTTGAGCGTCATTTAATTTTTGGAACGCCCCTGCTAATTGGTCAACAACACTAATCAATGGTAGGAACTCTCCAGTTGCGCTTTGTGTTTGAATCCCTAGTTTAGCTAATTCGTTTCGTACCTTATCAGTTTGAAGGTTTGTAAAAATTGTTTTTAAGCCGTTACCAATAACAGATTCACTACGACCAGTGACCTGTCTCACAGCAGCGATGGCACTACTTAGTTCTTCAAAGGTTACACCAGCATCAGAAGCAACTGAACCGACTCGCTTGATACCTTCGATTAAGCCAGCGGCAGATGTAGAGAATTTAGCATCAATACCCACTAGAGTATTTGCTACTCTGCCGTAGTCTAATAATTCATTACTAAAAGAGCTTACAGTAGCAACAAGACCATTAATTGTATCTTCTAAATTTGCGCCAGATAATCTAGCAACTATCAACGCAGCCTCTGTGGCTTTAAGTGTTTTTTCTGTGTTTAAACCCTGTCTAGCAAATTCCTCTAAAGCTTTAGCTGCTTCACCGAATGTTTGACCGGTTGAATTGGCTATAGTAAAAAGTGATCCAGTTAGATTTTTTAATTCATTATCTGATACTTTTAATATGGCCTGAACCTTGGTCATAGCGGCCTCGACCTCAATAGCATCTCTTGTTAATCTACTGATTGCATCTCCGATACCATATATTAATCCAGTAGTAGCTGTGAACGCGACAACACGAGCGGTAGCAGCATCCAAGCTCTTTTCAAATTCTTTGAAGTTAGAGTTGATTTTACCTAACGGTTGCTGAACATTATTTAAACTCTTATTAAGAGTATTAATGTTTCCTACTGCTTTCCCGGTATTTAATGTAACTGTACCCGCGTTAATTGTCGTTGCCATTTAATCCTTTTCCTTGAGAATATTTACACTGTATTTGCCAATGATCTCCATTTATCTTCATTCTTTTTCACTTCTTGCTCTTCATTTTCCTTACCAGATTTTTTAATATAATACCATTCTTCAAATTTATCTGGATCCCCAAAAGCACTATTATCGGGTGAGCCACATTCAGTTAAAATATTTTTAAAGTGTCCACCATATTTCAATAATTTGGTTTGATAAAATGTTAAGTTATATATAGGTTTTAAAAAGAAATTAAAAGGATCATTTACTAATAAAAAAGAATCTAAAAAGAAAGATGAGCATGTTATTTTTCTTATGGTTTCTATACTTAAATCCTCTAGTACCTTTTTACATGTAATAAGAGTTTTTAGATACTCCTCATTATCCAGATATTCAAAATCTTCATAAGAAAACTTGCGCTCCTTTAAATCCCTGTCTTTATATATAGAAATAAAAATTTGATATTGATTAGACATGTTATCTGCGAAGTCTTCTGCACAGCCATTTGTCAAATTAAACTTTTCTCTCATTAATTCCTCCCAGGACTTTTCAAGTAAACTTATTTCCTGATTCAATGATTGGAGATGAGCTTTACTATCTAAGTTATTTTTTGCATGATACAATCTAGATATATCGCTTTGATATGATTGAATTGACTTTTCCTTAGCTGCATTCCATAGACCATTATCAATAGCTTCTTTTAATTTATCTTCTTTAGACACTAGTCCATTTTTCTTAGCCCTATCTAAAGAATCATCATAAATTTCATCTACCTCCGCTGATTCCAGCGGAGATAGATGCTTTATGAACACGTAATCATTATCTAATTTTGCCTTAGAATAACCTAGGCAAATATCTATATAAAGTTTTTTAAGATTCAACTTTATCTACAGACTTTTTAGTTTTCTTAGTCTTTTCTTTTACCGTTTGTTCTTTTTGCTCTAGGTCCATTTCAATGCTTTTTAGCTCTTCATCATAATTAGCCTCAACACTTGCAAAATCTTCGCTAGATTTTAGTTTGCCAGATGTATACCCATGATAAATAATATAAGCTTTATCAAAGGCGGCTAATTCAAAAGCATACTTTTCCTCTTCTTCACAATAATCATAATAATTATTTAATTTAGAATCAAAAGTTGGACCTCTAAATACATTGATATTCTCGCCACCCTCTGTTACATATGATAGGTTTAATACACACCAAATAACAGTGCGCTTTTGAGCGTATGATTCAGCACTCCTTGAGAATAATTGGATTTGACTTTGTTCAATATCAGAGTATCTTTGTAGCAAGCTACCAAGCTCAGATTCGATTGATTTGATCTCATCTTTGTCACCCTTTTCAGCAACTAGCTTTTCATAGAAATTATTCTTTTCTTGAATTTGCTTTAAAAGAGAATCCATTTCTTCTAAGTCAAATTTTGAGATAGAACCACCTCCATCAAGCAACGCCCTTCGGATCATATCAACAGTAGAAATGCCTCGTGATACACACTTTTGCAGTTCCGCTGTATAGATCATATCCATTTCCTCGCGATCCCTGCGGCTAGGCTGTTTAAGAAAAACCTTCACAGGAGTGAGCTTGTCTTCGTACTTGAGTGTGATAGAGCCGTCATCATTTACGGTTTTATTTTCTACCTTTTCCTTCTTGTTTACTGTTATTGTATATAGTTCTTTCATTCTTGTTCCATTTCCCTTTTTAAATTATTTCCGTAATCCAAAATTTGTTTTCTTATAGAATTAAATTTATAGTCATTTAAATAATCAACATGATTAGCTAAATGTTGTAACTCTACATCTATATTATACTTTTCTTTAATAAAAATTTCATAATCTATTAAAGATTTTTTTATATTATCTAAGTTTTGATCATGCTCTGCTTTTATATCTTCAAATAAATTTAAAGCATACTTAAACATTAATATTATCCGCCTAATTGCGCTAAAGCGCAAAATTTCCGAGTAATCCATATCTACCTTTCCTTATATATAAGTACACAAAAAAAGAGAGGGAGTGAACTCCCTCTCTTAATTTGTTTAATTTTAATTTATGTTAGAGATTTGTAATACCAGTCATGAAGATACCGTTGGCATTGTCACCAGAGGCACCGATTTGACCAAGCCATGTAACACTAAGGGTCTGTGGAGCAGAACCTGCAGTTGTTGACCAGTTTTGACTTTCAAGACTAAGTCCTCTAAGTGATACAAACATACCAGTTGGAGCGTTAGCAGCGCAAGATGGTAGTTTCATGGAAATATCAACATTGTACTTACCAGTTGTACAAATAAAGTCAGCTAGGTTACCAGCGATAATATCAGTAGCAAGGAACTCAACCTGTAGATTTACATCAACTGGGAATTCAATGTCACGGGATCTGTAGAATCGTGAACCGAGGCACTGTTGATTTTGTAGATTTAAGTCATAGCTAATATTAAATGACTGAACGCAAGCGTCAGGAAGATTATGGAATACACCAAAAGTGTTACTTAAATTGATGGTAATATCACCAGGGCGAATAACAGCTACACCAGATCCTGCAGCAGCAGTTAGACTTGGAATAGTTGTAGTAAAGCCAGCCCCACCGAGACTAGTGCCAGCGACTGGGTCAACTGCTGGAACTGGAATGCTTTGACCACTTGCATAGCTGCGTAGATTTAGCCCCTGAACCTGAACAGAAGCAGTTGGGAATCCACCAACAGCCCCCTCAAGGCTATAAGAAGAAATATAACCATTACCTACACCAATCACGTTACAAGGATCAGCACCGCTACGACCATCTGCATCAGCGCCTTCTGGAGCAATATAAATGTAGTAATTCTTTTCGTCTTTAAGCTTTCCTATAATATCAGCTAAAGCTGATACGTTACTATTCATTGTGAAACCAAGATTGGATTCATTGGCAACGCCAAGAACATAATAAGAAAAGCTTAAATTTACGGTTGGAGGCTGAGTAGTTTCACGTAAGAGTGAGGCTGTCTTACCATAAATTTGAATGTTTTCTTTTGGGTTATCCCATGAATAGTCTAACTGAGTTAGTCTATTGATACGGAATAAATTAGCATTCTGGTTAGCACCGGTAGCATTACCAGAGCTAACAAGTAGCGCCATTGCAGGGGAAATTATACGATTACGTGGCATAAATTAAAATAGTTATTTTTTTTTACAGTTAATAATAGATTTTGTGAAATATAGCTACAGTCTAAGTTACTTTTTTATAATTGTTGATATCTAGGTTGAACTAATATAGCAACTTTAATCAAACCAATACCGATTTGTAAATTTGGATTTTTCTCTGAGATCATATCAGATTGTATTGACTGAAAAGATGCGCTTTGTATATAAAATTTTTCAGATGCATTTTCTAGTATAGATTCATAATTCCAATTTGGTGATTTTAAATCATTGTATTCATTCAATGGGGTAGTTGTTAATACTGGAACCATTCTTTGATTTAATCCTCTAATTAAATGTTGTAGCCCAACAACTTCATTTATTGTATTTGTTAAACAAATAACTCGAACATTATAAGTAGCCCACTCAACTCCACCCAATGAGTATGGTTCTTCGACGCTAGATAAAAATCTTAAAAATATAGCTGGTAAAATTACATTATCTGGAGATAGTGGCCCGGTTGCAGCTTTTAAATCTGGTAATTGTAAATAATTAGTTTCGTTTATTAACTGTGACTCTGCTTTAGTAGTAACGTAAATATGAAACTCATTAACTGGAACTGTAATAGATCCAGTTATATTCACACCTGTATTTGTTATAATTCGTCCATTTTTGAAATCAATTGCTAAGCCGCTAGTTCCTCTATTAATATTATTTATACCACTTGGTATACCAGATGTTATAGACTGATCATAGACCCAAAATGGATAGCTAGAACCGTATACATTTTTACTAGTAAATCTATCATCTTTATATTTGGTAAAATTAACAGTTGTATTTTTATAAGCCTGTAAATCTTTTAAGATTCTATAGTTTAAATACTCTTTTAGAGATGAAAGTATTTTATGATCTAAAGTCTGAATCATTTTGATATATTTCTGTTAAATAACGTGCTTGCACCATCTGTTCTGGTCGCAATAATGTTTCTGATTGTAAACCGAGGAGGGATCTACCTTTATTTTTTCTCCCAGATCGTAAGAAATATCCCAAACCAGATAAGCCAACTTCTAGAGCCTCTGGCCAAGCCAATCCACCTTCCCATGGTAATGTTAATTTAGAATCTTTTCGCATCTCTTCATAAGAAGGTATTTCTAATCTAACTTGCATTGTAAAACCGCCCTTCTCTTGTTTATATTTGGGTTTAATATTTTGATCTAAATAATCATAAAGGTATTGTACAGGATTTGGCTGCTTTGCCGCATCAAAACCCATAAAACCATATAATGTACCTAGCCCGTCTAATAAATTTGAAGGTGACTTACTCATTAATTCTTGGCTAATTGGGTGTCTCATTAATCTATTTAATAATTTTTTCTTTTTACTTTTAAAAACTATTTGACTCTTTTGCTGAATAACCTTAGAAGTAAACCTGCCAAAAGTATCACGAACATATTGTATAGCTTTTTCAACATCTCTTTTCATTATGGAACTCTAGACAATACAATTTCATAATATTGAAATTCCCCTAGAATTCCAATTCTACGCCATGAATCTTGAATAGTATATTTTTCGTTTTCAAATACAAATCTTTCAGTGCTTTGTAAAAACAAAAACGCATCTTCTTCCATTTGTATTTTAATTTTATTATAAAATTGACCAACCTTGACATTTAAATCACTACTATCACGAAGATAGTGCTGATATTCCTGTCTGTCTAAATACCAAATACGAACAGAAAACTTTTTACAAACACTAGTAGAAGTAATTGATGGAGCTTGACTCATCTCCATAAAATCTGCATTATATTCAGGATCAAAAAAAGTTACTTCTTCATTTTGTGTTTTATAAAATGATAATTGCTTATCCCTTTTAAATGTATCAAAAACATCTTTCATCGCCGCTCTAGCCGCAGCCTTCATGTCATCTGTGAATAGATTCATATTAACACCAAACTGAGTTATAAGGGCTTATTAATTGATAAGGCGGTACAAATACCTGTAATCCCCCTTCAGATACACTGCATCTTTCATTATAAAGAATCTGATCTGCCATTGGGTATTCAGAATATGTATCCTCGTACCACTTAATTAATTCATCTATTCGCTTCTCACAGTCTTGATACAATGTGCGCCAAGTTTTAGCCTGTTCATTTTTAGAAACTCTACGTATTCTACCCTGATCAGCACCATCAACTTCTACCCAATCATATGAAGCGGCACCTAATGACATTCGGCACTTTTTCTTCATATAATCGCAATAGTACATTTCTTCGTAAATTCCTGAAATAGCAGAAGTCATATCAGGGGCTATAGAATCTCCAGAAATAGAATACTCAACTGGTACCGGTAAACTTATATTTATTTTATATAAGTTATTTTGCAGCCAGCTAATTATCATTCCTACGCTAACCGTAGAATCTTCTAAGTTTCCTTGAATTCTATAAGCCCACCCTGATAGTTCTGTTGATGTCATTTCGTTGATTTAAGTATTTCTAAAGCCCTTTGCCTTTTCTCTACTTGAGCTTCAGAATTAGCAAAGTCTTTTACTTGATTACACGAAGCTAGGTACTGAGACTTAGTTCTTGTGAATTCTTGCGCTAAAATCTTTTCCATTCGCTTTCTTTCAGAATGAGGTTTTACGCCAAGCTTAATAGCGTGATGATGCAGATCGCTTAGATTCATAGACTTGATAGAATTCATATATTCTTCAAGACTATCCGTTCCATAAGAAGCAAATTTATTGGTTGCAAGTACTTCTTTGAGTGTTAAATTTTTACCGTTTTCTCCGTTAATTTGATGTTTATACATAACTTTATCCTTTGCGGCCTATTACACAATGTAAGTTATTTTGAGAAAAAAAAAGACGGGGCTTTTGGCCCCGTCTTCGTATTATTATTATGTCTACTATCTCTTACCAGATGATACCGACAACAGCCTTGGTGTCTGCACAGAGGCGACCTTCTTCGACTGCACCGTACCAACCGATCTTCTCTTGACGACGGACGAACTGGTCGTCTGGCTCAAGGGTAAAGGTAGATCCGGTTTCGGAATCAGTAGCAACTACGCGGATAAAGGAATCGACGCTGAGGTCAAAACCGATAGCAACTTCGTTGGTAGCTGAATCGAAAGCTGGATCAGAACCAGCAGCAGTGTAGTAGTTATCGAACAGCACGTTGTATGGCTGGGCGACGCCAAGTTCAAGTAGCTGGTGAATGGTTACACCAAAGATTGAACCCATACCAGCGTTGTTATAGATAGCTTCACGCATAGACTCTGGGAGGCCGAGAGCGGTAGATTCGTCGCTATTAGGAACACCGACGGTGTTCATTGGATTGTAAGCCATAGCACGAATTTGCTCAACAGTCTCAGGGCTAACAAATAGGTCCGTTAGACCACGGCCTGGGGTAGCTACAGGAGTACCACCAACCCAGCTCTTACGGAGACGGCTAACTTTAGTCCATAGACGATTCATATCATCAAGTTGGAACTTGCGAGCCTGACCAGCAGCCTTCGCAGTTGAATTGATAACATGAGCAGCACCACCAGTGCGGGACTCACCTAGAGCAGCGCAAACAATGTTCCAAGCTTGATATTCTTGCTTAACAAGAACTTCTTGAGCTAGACGCTCCATAG
>ERZ869925.541-NODE-541-length-26701-cov-12.615552_pt1 | contig 26701 bp, 35 predicted proteins | sample MGYA00579311_ERZ869925 | MGnify/ENA primary metagenome ERZ869925 (study PRJEB32216, sample SAMN09231817) | wastewater metagenome | place: USA: Maryland | collected 2016-07-30 | study: EMG produced TPA metagenomics assembly of the PRJNA472060 data set (Reclaimed...
CGTAATTCCGCCAAGGGCTCGGTTTCTGTCGTTTTTTCAGTTGCTTAGGCAAACATCTGCTTTTCAATGACTTATGGAAGCAATTATCACTCCTATCGATGACCTCTGGTGGAATGCAACCAAGTTCAGCGACGTGCTAAAGGTTGATCGTCGAGTCTGCCAGCAGGCTTTAGAAACAGCTCCTTACAGGATGATTGGTAAGCGGCAGGTTTGGCATGTGCGGGACGGATTCGATGCCATTTTCCGGCGTAAATACGGCCTGGACAGCGCCAGCGATACCTTAAATCCAGCCAAGTTGCCACCCAAAGACCGTTTGGATCATTTCCGCGCTGAGAGGGAGCGCCTCAAGCTAGATCAGGAGGTACGCGCCCTGCTTCCAGCCGCAGAAGTGGAAGCTGTGGTCAGCGAGGCGTTCAAGGTCATTGCACAGGCGATAGACGTGCTTCCTGACACCCTAGAGCGTGATGGCTACTTGAGCGCGGACGCTGTTGCCATAGTGCAACGCATCCTGGACCAATCAAGAGAGCGGTTGTATGAAGCGATTACTGGATTGACGGCTAAGCCACATTGACTGCTATCTCTATACTGCAATCTGTCGCTGAAATACTGCGCCCTCCGCGTCGAATGCTTGTTGCTGAAGCAGCGAGTCGCTATCTGCATATTCACAGGCCAGGCAGCGATAGCTCCGGATGGAGGGCTGACTTGGTGCCGTATATGGTGGAACCGATGAATCGCCTGTCCGACCGCACTATTGAGGCCGTCATCTTTGTCGGGCCAGCGCGGACAGGGAAAACTGCTGCGCTAGTACTGGGCTGGATGTCCTATGCGATCTGCTGCGATCCTGGCGACTTCATGATCCTAAACACCTCTGAAGCCACAGCCCGCGATTTTTCAAAGGATGATGTTGCCCGCGCTCATCGCCATTCCCCGGAAATAAAGGCTCGACTATCATCCTATGCAAGCGATGACAACGTATTTGACAAGCAATATCGCCACGGGATGCGGCTGCTGATCGGCTGGCCCAGTATAAACCAACTGTCTGGCCGCACTTTACGCTATGTCGCCATCACGGATTACGACCGCATGGCTGACAACATCGATGGAGAAGGAGACCCATTCACTTTGGCGTCAAAGCGCGTGCAAACGTTCCTGAGCGCCGGTCGGGTTTGCGTCGAATCATCGCCGGGTTGGCTGATTGAAGATGCCAAGTGGCAGTATCGCGACCCGCATGAAGGCCCTCCGTGCAAGGGGATTTTCAGCCTGTATAACCAAGGGGACCGCCGTCGCTGGTACTGGCCATGCCCTGAGTGCTTGATGTACTTCACTGCTGCACCCAGCCCTGATGCGCTGATCGAAGTAGATGGAGAAGCCAGGTTAATATGCCCGCATTGCGGGTCAGCTATTGGCCGTGAGCGAAAAAAGGCGATGAATGCGGCAGGTGTCTGGCTGGCGTCCGGACAAACGATAGACCGTTCTGGAGTTATCAGCGGCGACCATCCGAAAACCAAAATTGCCAGTTATTGGCTTACCGGGCCAGCGGCTGTTTACCAGAGTTGGGATTCACTCTGGAGAAAGGTGCAGTCCGCACAACAGGAACTCGAAAAAACCGGCGCCGAGGATCGTTTGCAAGCGGTCATCGCCGGCGATTTTGGCATGGCGTACCGCCCGCGTCAGCTTCACGTCATCCGTGACCCGCACATACTCCAGGAACGCGCCGAGGACGTGCAGAAACGTACTATTCCGGCCGGCGTCTGTTTCTTGACGGCGGCGGTAGACGTCCAGAAGAATCGCTTTGTGGTGCAAGTCGTGGGCTGGGGCAAGGACGGCGAGCGATGGCTGATCGACCGCTACAACCTACGCTGGTCGCGGCGCAAGGGGGGCAACGATGAGCCGGAGCCGATTGACCCAGCGGGCCGGATGGAAGATTGGGCGCTGCTGATCGATCAGGTTATCCGCAAGCCCTATCCGTTTTCCTGGGATGAAACCAACGGGCTGCTGCCGCTTATGACTGCCATCGATTCGGGCGGCAAGGCCGGCGTCACGGAGCGGGCTTATCTGTTTTGGCGGCAAGCCCGCCGCTCCGGGCACAGCCGGAGCCTGATGCTGGTCAAAGGCGCTAGCAGCAAAGAGGGGCCACGCATCGCTAAGACCTACCCGGATGCCAGCAAGCGTCAGGACCGCAAGGCCAACGCGCGCGGCGAAATTCCGGTGTGGCTGCTCAATACCCTGGTGCTGAAAGACGCGCTGGCGGCGGATATGGAGCGTATCGAGCCGGGGCCTGGCTATATCCACTGGCCGGCCTGGCTGGGCGCGTGGTTTTTCGACGAATTAACCGCCGAGGTGCGTACCGCCAAGGGCTGGGAGAATGCCGGGGGCGCCCGCAATGAGGCAATGGATTTAATGGTGTACAATCATGCTGCTTGGCTCTGTCTGCGCGCTGAACGGCTGGATTGGAACAATCCGCCCGCCTGGGCACAACCGATTAGATTGGCGATCCCGATCAAGCGGGATGAGCCTGCCGCCGAGCCAAAACCGCCACCCAAATCGAAGCCGTCACCGCCCGCTGGCGGTGAATTTATCAACCGACCTGTTGGAGTTCCATGGATACGTTAACTGAGCGTGTCACGGTTCCAGTCAGTTCATGCCCGATAAACATTCGTGATCGGCTTTTTTCTGCCTAACAAGTCAATAGACTGCAAAACGAGGACTTATGACTATCTGGCAGCATCCTACCGGCAACACCCCGAAAACTGTGACGCTGGTTTGTTTGGGACCGTCCCGCAATACCTACATCGGCGGGCTGTTCGAGCACGATCTTTCCGAGGCGTGCATCGGCGCCGACGAAATCTGGACGCTTAACCGTGGCAGCAATGTCTTTCGCCATGACCTGCTCTGGGTCATGGATCACATTCAGGGCGAAGCCGACAAGTACCCGCGTTATGGCGCATCCCTTTGGCATCACGACAAGCCTATTATCACAAGTGACGATTTAGAAGGATGGCCGGCGCATGTCCATGCCTATCCGCTCAAAGCCGTCTGGAATTGGCTCATCGAGACCGTCAATCCGATGCACTGCGATTGGTTTCATAACTCCGTGGCGTACATAGTCGTCTATGCCGCCTTTATCGGCGTCAAGGAGTTGCGTATCTTTGGCGCGGACTATGCCACCCATAGTAGCGGCGTAGTGGAGGATGGGCATCCGTGCGTTTCCTATTGGGTTGGGCGGATGGAACAGGTCGGTCTGGTGGTCAAAGCGCCGGTAGAGAGTCATTTTCTGGGCATCAATCAGCGCAGTTGGATTTATGGCTATCGCCATGACCCACGCACTCTGCCCAGCAATCGCAAGCGGTTCCGCGATTTGGTAGGATTGCCCCCGGATGCGGACAGCGTGCACTTGTGGAGTGGCGAGCGACAAGTCGCGCCGACTCTGGCCGGGATTCAACCCGATCACGTCCACCGCTATCAATGGGCCGCCCAGAAGGTCAAGGGGACGGTTTACGACCTGGGTTGTGGGATTGGCTATGGGTCGGCGGTACTCGCAGATGCCGAAGGCGTTGAAAAGGTCTTTGCGATTGACCGCTCGGCAGAAAGTATTGCGTATGCCCAGCAGCATTATGCCCGCGATTCGATCCAGCATGTGGTTACGGATTTGAGCCAGCCTGGGCGATTTGTCGGCGATTGGGCCGTGGCATTCGAGCTTGTGGAACACTTGGTAGACCCGTTGCCGCTGTTACGGGATTTGCCAGTCAAGCATCTGATTCTCAGCGTACCGAACGAAGCCGCCGTACCCTATTCACCCGAAACCGCACCACACCACCACCGGCACTATACCCGTTTTGACCTGGTGCGTTTGCTGACTGACGCCGGCTGGCGTGCTGTCTATTGGCGGTCGCAGATGGATCGAGAAGGGCCGGTTGTCGAGTACCGCGAGGATTGTCGAACGATCATTGTAGAGGCACAACGATGCACAGATTCATCCATTACGACGACCGCGACTGGGGCTTAACTGAATTGGCGCGGGCCTATCAACTGGCGCCGACGACGCTCTACCGCCGGCTGGAACGCTTTGGCGAATCCGCCAGCGGAATCCATAGAGCCTTGGCTACAGGCATCGTGAGCCGGGAAGCGGCGGGCCGAATGGGCGCTTCCCGGAGTCCGTGGCGGTATCAGGGCCGGGTCATCGCTTCTAGCACATCCGGGTTCCCGTCCAGATAATGCTGCACGGCCACTAAGACTTCACGCCGGCCATGCAGGTGAACTCGGGTGGCGTTGAACTGGGCTTGACTGCTTTCAGCCCTCAGCAATCCGCCGTCGCATTCGCCGATGGCCGCTTCCAAACAGAGCTGCAGCTTGGCATACGGATCGGCTTTATCGGATTCAATCTTAATAGTCTCTGGTTTCATAAAATCCTCGATTCACTATTGATTTCACTGGATAGAATAGCATATAATGGAATTCCAAAATATCTAATGAGGCGTATATGGCTTTTCCTATTGGTGAAGTATCGTTGGATCATTTAGTCGAAAGCCGAGAGGCTATTGAGCGGGAAATACGGCAACGGGCGAGCGATGAGTTGGCTGAACTCGATGCGCGGAGGGCGGTATTGATCACGTTGTTAGGCGGCGATCCGTGCGAAGTTTTGGAAAGCGTGACCTTGACCCCGGTCGCGTCATTGCCAAAATATCGCGATCCGGCCACCGGCAAGACCTGGTCAGGCAGGGGCAAGCGCCCAAACTGGTTTGATGCTGATCGTGCTGATGCTTTCCTGATCAAAGCCTAAAACCCGTCAATTCCAAAGACCCGCCACACGGCGGGTTTTTTATTTGCCACTTGACAGGGGGAACATTGCACGCTTAAACAACGTGCATGAGCGAATTTACTGGCATTTCCCTAGCAACCCTGAACGCCCATTTGGTCGAAGCGCAGACCGCGATGCACCAATTGAGCATCGGCACGCGCGTAGTGCGTATCGGCACTGGTGACAAGACGCTCGTTTTTACCGCAGCCGACATCAGGCAACTGCGGTCGTATGTCGGGCGGCTGCAAACGGAGATTGCCATTCGCGCCGGCCAAACCACCGCCACTCCCTATTCGATTGCTACATGGACGCGCTGACCCGCTGGCTCGCTCCCCTCTTTCCCGGCTGGGCCGCCGCCCGGACCGTAGCCATCGCCCGCCTCAAGGCGGCGCAACGCTATTACGACGCCGTGGCGATCACTGCCCAGCGCCCGCGTCGCGGCAACAGCGCCAGTGCCGATTTGGTCATGGACAACGCGCGGGGCAACCTGCGTCAATTTGCCCGCTGGCTGGATGAGAACAATGATCTGGCAGTCGGCATCCTTGATGACCTCGTGACGAACGTAGTCGGCTGTGGCGCCGGCATGGAACCAATGGCCGTCAAGGGCAAAGACCGCGAACCGGCAACCGAACTCAACCGGCAACTGGCCGACCTGTGGGCCGAATTCTGGCAGGCGCCGGAAGTGACTGGGGAATTGCCGGGGGCAGAAGTGGAACGGCTGCTGTGCCGGTCGTGGCTGCGTGATGGCGAAGTCTTCGTCCACCACGTCACCAAACCCATCGCGCCCTTCTCATCGCGCGTGCCCTATGCGCTGGAATTGCTGGAAGCGGATTTTGTGCCGTGGGACATGTTCCAGCCCAAAAGCAATGTAACTCACGGCATTGCCAAGGACGGCTGGGGCCGACCTGTCGGTTACTGGGCCTATCGCCAGCATCCAGGCGGGAATATCTGGCAGTCCAGCAGTGATATGGTTTGGTTGCCCGCCGATCAGGTTTTGCACCTCAAGTTTGTCCGCCGCCTGCACCAGACACGCGGGGCCTCACTGTTCCATGCCGTACTGACCCGGCTGGACGATCTCAAAGATTATGAGGAATCCGAGCGCATCGCTGCGCGAGTCGCTGCTGCCCTGACCGCGTACATCAAGCGGGATTCTGCTTTAAGCGATGTGGTGGCCGCGACGACCACGGACGGCGAAGACAGCACCACGACCAACCGCAGTTTCAGCATGTCCCCGGGGATGGTTTTCGATGGGCTGTTGCCCGGTGAGGATGTCGGCGTCATCGATCCGAAGCGCCCGAATCCGAACTTGGAAACCTTCAGAAACGCCATGCTGCGGGCCGTTGCTGCGGGCACGGGTACTAGATTTAGTAGTATCGCTAAGAACTACAACGGCACATATAGTGCCCAACGCCAAGAGCTGGTGGAAGCAGTCACGCACTACCGGCGCTTGTTTGGCTACCTCAAAGTCAAGCTGTACCTGCCGGTCTGGCGGCAATTCGTGGATGCCAGCCGCCTGGCCGGCCTGATCCGCGTTCCCGCCGGTGTGGATGAAGCCAGTCTGTACCACCCGGAAATCAGATCGCCCAAGATGCCTTGGATTTCTCCAAAAGATGAACTTACAGCCTATGAAATCGCGGTAACCAATGGGTTTATGTCGCGCACTCAAGTGATTCGGGATATGGGAGGCGATCCTGCTATGGTTGATGCTCAACTAGCGGCGGATACGTTCGACGTTCGCCCAGTTTCCAGCAAAACCCCATCTAACCCACAAGCGATTGACAACGAACCAGCAACAGAACCACCGGAGAAAGAAGAAGATCAAAACGATAAAGAGGCGGCTTAAGAGATTGATTTTATGATAAAATAGCGGTGCTGAATGCGTTTACGAGACGCACCCAGCACCTAATCAACCCAGTATGAGAGAGATACCGTGATGACTAGCTTAAGTCTATTCGATTTTCCTAATGTTAGTACAAAAATTTGTGCAACCTGCAAACAGGAAAAGCCAATAGAAGAATTTTGCAATGAAGCTAAACGGATAGATGGTAAAAACATATATTGCAAACAATGCTTTAATGTATATAGGGTTAGATGGTTAAGAAATAATAAAGAAAAAGCTAATGCTGCTACCAAGGCATGGTATAAAAACAATAAAGAAAAAGCAAAAGAATTATCGAGAGCATGGGAACGGAATCATCGAGATAAAGTAAAAGAAAAGCGGATTAGGATGTATGAGAAGCATAAGGAAAAGCGGCTTGCTTATGCAAAAAAGGTTAAATTAGAGAATAGAGAAATTTACACGCAACTGGAAAGATTGAGGTGCGCGAAGCGGTCTCAAGCATTTCCGAAGTGGGCTGATAGAAAAAAGATGAACGCGATTTACCGAGAAGCGAGACAACTAGAAAAATCAGATGGCATTAAACGCCATGTCGATCATATTGTTCCGCTTGTTCATCCTTTGGTTTCTGGACTACATTGCGAGTTTAATTTAAGAATTTTGACCGCAGCAGAAAACATGATCAAGCATAACAAATTCGAGATTTCAGCATGAGCGCCGCTTGTGGTGGCAAGAAAAAGAAGGGCAAGCCGAAATGATGAATCGTGATTTTACCGGCCTTGCCGGCGCCCGCTTCGAACGCGAGGCGACGCTGAGTGTCCGCGAGGCCAATGCGGAAGCGCGCACGGTGCCGGCTTCCCTGTCCAGCGAAGCGCCGGTCGCGCGCTGGTTCGGAATGGAAGTGCTCTCGCACGAAAAGGACGCTGTAGATTTGAGCCGCGCCGCCGAGGGCTTGCCGCTGCTGTTCGGGCACAGCCATGATCAGCCGATTGGCCTCGTGGAGAACATCCGGCTCAAGGATGGCAAGCTACGTGGATTGTTACGGTTCTCGAACAACAGCCGCGCCAGGGAAGTTTTTCAGGACGTGCAAGATGGGTTTCTCAAGAACGTCTCCATCGGCTATACCGTAGACCGCTGGGAAGAATCCGCCGATAGCGATGAAATCCGGGTGACCGGCTGGACTTTGCTGGAGGCGTCTGTTGTAACCGTCCCCGCTGATGCAACGGTGGGAATCAATCGCTCTCTAGGAGCTAAGACTATGACCGACGAAGCAAAAGCGGTTGATACCGCCGACGCCGCCCCTGTGGTGGATATTACCAAAATGAAGCGCGACCATCTGATTGCCAAGAAAGCGGGTAAGGCTGAGGCGATCCGTGAGGAACGCACGCGCATCGCTGACCTTCAGGAACTCTTTGATCTGGACATCATCCCGCGCAACGATTTCTATGCCGGCTTGCGCGCTCGCGCCGTAGACGAAGGCTGGGGCGTAGAGGCCGCGCGTAAGATTCTGCTGGACGTGATGAGCGGCGAAACCGAGCCGGCCGTGGAGTGGGGCAAAGTCAACGACGATCAGGTTTCTGGTCATGGCGTTCGCACCCACGAAGGCCGCCTACCGCCCGTCGTCGTGCCCGCTAAGCCCGGTAATCAGTCCCGCGCGCTGGGCAGTGTCCAGATGGGTGAGGATGGGCTGGACAAGTTTGTGAAGGGCGCCGAGGAAGGCTTGCTGGTGCGCTCCGGGCTGGTCACTGACAAAGAATCCATGCGCAAGGCCCGCGAAGGTGGCCTGTTTGGAAAAAGTCTGCGGACATTAGCCGGTGACTTCCTGCGGCTGAAAGGTGAAGCCACTGCTTCCCTGCCCGATGACGAAGTAGTCTCTCGCGCCATCCTGACCCGCGCGGTCGGACAGACCACCAGCGACTTTACTTACTTGCTGGGCAATGTTGCCAACAAGGCATTACTGGTCGGTTTCGAGGAAGCGCCGGAAACGTGGAGTATGTGGACCCGGCGCGGTCAATTGCCCGATTTTAAGACCGCCGACCGCATCAACATGAGCGGCTTTACCGGGCTGGCCGAAGTAGCTGAGGACGGCGAGATCACTTACGGCAAATTTACCGACCGGAAGGAAACGATCAAGCTGGTGCAGTATGCCAAGAAGTACCGCATGAGCCGCCAGTTGATCATCAATGACGACCTGGGCGGACTGACTCAGGTGCCGCGCATGATGGGCCGGGCCGCCAACCGAAAGATCGGAGACATTGTTTATGCGTTACTGAATGCCACCGGCCCGACGCTGACCCAAGATTCTATCGCGCTGTGGGATACCTCGACGCATAAGAATTATGTTGCTGCTGCTACCGCGCCCACTGTCGCCACTTTGACGACTGCCACGGCAGCGATGGCCAAACAGACCGACCCGAACACCAGCGCCGTTCTCAATATCCGCCCGCGCTATCTGGTGGTGCCGGTGGCGCTGGAAACCACCGCCCGCGTGCTCATGGCAGCCCAGTATGATCCGGCGGGTACAGCGGGGACGTTGACGCCTAATCCATTCAGCGGTCGGTTCGAAGTCGTCACCGATGCGCGGCTGGACGGCCAAACCTATGGCGCCTATGCATGGTATCTCTTCGCTGATCCTAATGTCTACGATACTTTCGAGGTCGCGTTCCTGAATGGCATCGCCGAACCATACCTGCGTGAAAACCAAAGCTGGGACTTGCAGGGCGTCGAATACGTCGTCGGCATTGACTTCGGCGTGTCGGCGCTGGACTTCCGGGCTGTGCACAAGTATCGCGGCAATTAGTGATGAGACGACGCCTCGCCTTCTGGCGAGGCTGTCCACGAATTTGTTACTGGAGATTGATCATGGCTCAAAGTCTACAAGACGGTGAAGTTTATCAGTACACCACCACGGGGGCGGTGTCCAATGGGCAACTACTGGTAATTAACCGCATGGCTGGTGTTGCCCTTAATGCGGCGACCGGAGCTGGCCAAAAAATCGGCGTGGCGCTAAAAGGCGTGTTTCAAGTTGCGGCGGTGGCGACCGGCGTAAAAACCGCTGGTTTACGGGTCATGTATCGCAGCACGGGATCTCAGATGAAAGTAACGACCGTTTCTGGGGTAGCTGGTACGGGGAAATATATCGTCGGAAATGTTTGGGAAACCGCGACTGCGGCTGCAACTACCGTCAAGATCAAATTGATCGGCGGCCCGATCATGCCAGCGGCATAAGGCTTAACGATACGGGCCATTCGATACTGAAGAATGAGGCGACTATGAGTGCGATTCCTGCATGGGCCTATTTTATGAATGGTATAGAAGATTTAGCGACTGAAATCTATGCCATTATCGGCTGGGAATGATCGGCAATGGCCGAATCGTTCTTTGATTCGCTTATGCGAGATACTGCAATCCCAGCACTGGAAACGGTGTTTGGGATTGCCGCAACGCATACCAATGCGGATGGCGATGAAATTGCAGTTACCATTATCCTGCAATCCGAATTAGTGCCGACGGGTGAATTCGGCGAGCGAATGGAAATGCGCTATACCATCGAATTGGATAAGTCATTAGCCGTTTCCATTAGTGATACCTTTTCGGTAGAGAACGACCCGACCGATGATGACCCTGCCCCCGATCCAACAAGCTGGAAAACCACCCAGCTATTGGCTGACGATGGCTATATGCAAAAGTTCGCTGTGATTGAAGCATGAGCGCCAAGGCGGCCATTGCCGCGCTGAAAGTGCAACTCGCGACGGTCTATACCACGCTGACCGGGCGCACGGCACTGGAAACAACTAGCGCCACGTTGCCGGTCATTACGATCTATAGCACTGGCGATACTCTAGCGACCGATCAAGATTACAGTGATTTAACATTCACCAGGCGGCTGACGATTGAAGCGAAGATCGCCGCGACCGCGACGTATGATAGTGCGCTGGATGATGCCTTGACCGCGATTCGCGCCGTAATTAACCAGGATACCTTGACCGGCGAGTGGTGGGGTGGCAACGCTTTGCGTGTGCAGGAAACTAGCGCCGCCTTTTTCGCGCCGTCACCGAATAGCAATGAGGCGGTTTTGCAGATTAACCTGGAATTCGATTATCGCCCATGATTTCACTGAGCGTTTGCACCCCTACAAGCGGCCTGTTGCGGGCAGAATACGCGCTGTCACTCGCGCAGTTCTGCATGAATTTTATGACGGATGCTGTCGATCCGAACGAGCCTAGGCAGCATATCGTTTTGCGGCAATATCAGTCGTCCAGCATTAGCAATGGACGTGAATATCTAGCGCGGACTTCTTTGGATGAGGGAGCTTCGCATATCCTGTTCGTCGATGACGATATGAGCTTCGCTCCAGCAGTCCCCATGCTATTATTGCGACGCAACCTTCCGCTAGTGGCCTGTAATTACCGCATACGCTTTCAGGGAATGCCGTTTTCCGCTTTCGCCCCTGACTTTCAAACCCGCATAGAAACTCGCGCTAATTCTCCAGAAATTGAGGAAGCCGGCGCTTCAGGATTCGGAATGTGTCTCATCGCACGCGAAGTCTTTGAGGCGATTCCGCAGCCGTGGTTTCCGATTCAATGGGATGTGGAATCAGGGACATTTTCAACAGAAGATACCCCGTTTTTTTGGAAAGCCCGCGAGTCTGGTTATCCTCTTATGATCGATAATGTGGCCAGTCGTATGATTGGCCATCATGGCAGTTATTGTTACCGCTGGGATCAGCCTAGCTGACAGGAGATTGATATGGCTGTTTTAACTTCTGCTGCTGTTTATTACGAAAGCGCGCAAACGCCGGTGGCGTTCGCGGCTATGACAGGTAACGCTGCGCTCACGACTTACAGCCTGAGCAGCAAGCCGTGGAGTTCGGTTGTGATTACTACTGGCGTCGATCCTTATGTTGTCGGGCCTTATGGGGTCGTGACCGGCGGCGAGGTAACGGTTGGCGTTGCCAGTAATGCCGTGCGGCTGGCCGCACTGACCGCGATGATGCCAGCCGCAACCGGAGCCAGCGCCACGACTGGAATCTTGACTGTTAATGCAGTCACTGACGATTCATTGACTGCTACACGAGGATCAAGCGCCGGCACTGCTTATCGGATTTCATCGCTCACGATTACCAGTGCCGGAGCCGCGGCTATGGTGGCGGCGGACGGGTCTACCGCATTCGTAGCCACTCGCGGAGCAGCTGGTGGCCCGCCGACTATCCCACTTGGCAGCATTGAAGTTGCGCAGGTGAAGTTGACAACCTCGACGGCCGCAGCCGTGACTTCCACCGAAATTTACCAGGTGGTAGGGGATAGTCAAGAGCGATACGATTATCCGGTCTATAGCACTGACCCGATCCGTGGACGGATTACGTTTGCCGCCGCGTTGCCGCTTACGCATGGAACTTCAGCTACGGCCGCCGCTACCGCCACAAAACTGGTTTATGCCCGAGTTTCCACGCCGGTATTCGCCGAGGTGTCCCGCGCTCGCAATTGGACGCCGGCAGAGACTTCAAACAGTACAAATTCTGAGCAGTACTACGATGGGACGCTGGGAAGCTTCAGTTCCAGCCTTGGACAAGCGTCGTTCGAGGCGGCATTGACAGATGGGGTGACCGATGCCTTGCTGTCAAAACGCGGAATTAATCTGCTGTTCAAGTTCAGCCCTGACAAAAATAAGGTTCAATACCAAATCACCCAGGGAGTGCTTGGAGTAGCACGGACGTTTTCGGTCGGCGCTAATCCGTCTGTCAGTTTTACTGTATCGCCGCTGCAAGAATCCGTGGACTTTGCGTCGTAGCCATGAGCTTCGATATCAATAGATTCCGCTGCGCGGCATTAGCGCCGCGCCAAGCGACCATTCCAGTGCCCGACCTAGAGCACTGGTTCGGCGACACGCGCCCTGAATGGATTATACGTGGGCTGACAGGGGAAGAAATTGCGCGAGCCAATGAATCCAACCAGAGGGGGATACTGATTGCCTCAGCTGTGGAAGCGCTTGCCAGTACGGCGGCTTCTAGCCAGGTAGAGGCCATTAAGACGCTGATCGGGTATGGGGCTGAGACGCCTGCCGACCTTGCAAAACGCTTCGATCATCTTGTGGCTGGGTCAGTAGAACCACAGATTGATAGAGAAATAGCTGTTCGGCTTTTTACGTCATATCCAATTGTCGCTTACACCCTGACGAACAAAATACTTGAACTAACAGGAATGGGGCCAGAACTGGGAAAAGCTCATCCCTCTACGCCAATCCACGAGTCATTACCGGACTGATGTTATGCGACATAAAGCAGCGTTTCCTGTTTGAGGCGCTGCCTGATTTGTTTCCAGCCCGATTGACTGACGTAGAGTGCGATCTGTGGGGTCGGTATTACGAGGACAAATCCAGAGACTCTAAATAATGGCTACCCTGCAACAGGTTATTCAGCTTGTATTCGAGGGCGTCGATAATGCCAGCGAGACCGCTAAAAGTATCGGCGCAGGGCTGAATGCGCTTTCCGCCAGCGCCGAAGCGGTCGCCAATCCCTTTGCGGAACTCGCTGAACAAATCGAACTAACCGCAGCCGTTATAGGCGGAATGGCAGGCATAATAGGGACTGTGGCGGTAAAAGCAGCTACTCAGTTTTCCTCTGCACTGTCAGATTTAGATAGATTTCTACAGGATGGAGAAGGCAGCGCCAATGACTACAAAAGCTCTTTTCAAGACCTAGCTGTTCAGTACGGAATTTCGGCGAATGATATTGCTAGATCAACGTCGGATTGGTCGGCGGCAAATTTCAAAATCCAGGACGCGCTTTCGCTGACTGGTTTAGCATTGCAGTATGCCGTTGCTGGACAATTAGATGCAGCGACAGCAACCGATCTGCTAAAAAAGCTCATGTCTGGGCTGAATGTCGAACAAGAAAAAACCATTGAGACATTAAGCCGCTGGGGTGATTTAGTTAATTTCGTTGCCGACAAGTCGAAAGCGGATTTCAAAGAACTGGCGATTGCGGTTTCTGGATTATCTCCATCATTCAGCACCAGTGGGGCATCGGCTGAAGAATTCGTTGCAATTATAAATTCCAGCGTTGAACTCTTCCAATCGGGTTCGCAAGCCGCCGATGGTTTGCGCGTAATTATAGGACAGATTTCAAAGCCGACCAAAGATGCTCAAGCAGCTTTAGCGGATTTTGGTATTACGTTGGATGATGCAGGCGTCATTCAAGGCTCGTTTTATCAGGCCATGACCAAAATTGCGGACAAGTGGCCTGTATTGACGGATGAGCAGAAAAAGAGCGCTGCTGCGACGCTTGTTTCTTCTGAGCGCGCTGATCAGTTCAAAAATATTATGGACACATGGCCACGATCTACAGAAATCGCGGCACAGGCAATCAAGCAAAGCACAGGCTCTATTGCCATAGAAGTTGATAGGGCGCTAAAAACAGCAGAAGTAGCTTTTTCCCGCTTTGAGCAGTCTGTTAACAACTTGTTAACTGCTATTGGGGAAAAGCTAACTCCAGCAACTCTGGACGTTACCGATTCTCTGACGCAATTAGCTCAATCATTTCAAAAGCTCGTTGATAGCGGCGCACTTAAACCGCTATTCGATATACTGGATCGACAAGGAGCAGAATTAGCTAAGACATTCCGCGCTATCGCCCAAAACTTGCCAGATGCATTTGCTGGAGTTGATTTATCCCCACTAGCTAGCTCGCTTGAGAACCTTGGCGTTGCGTTCAGTGGCTTGGTCGACTCATTGTTTGGCAATGTCGACTTGACGACTGTTGAAGGACTAAGGGATGCACTACAATCTATCGTTAATGTTGGGACTTTATTCGTTAATTCGCTTGAGGGGATCATAAAATCTCTAAAGCCATTTGCTGAATCTATCCGTGGCGCCGTGACCGGATTTGCGCAACTGGACGAAGCTAGCCGGGTAGATTTCGGTCAATTCATCGGGACGATGAAGGTTATTATCACGACCGGCCCGAAAGTCGCTGCGGCCATTTTGCTGGCATCGGAAGCCGGCATTGAATGGGCTAGATCGGCATCTGGAGCTTTTGGCGTTCTAAAAGCCGCGATAAACACGCTACAGATCACATTTGATTTAACGGCGCTGGGTGCCTTGAAAATCGCCGAAGTTATCACTGAAGCTAAATTGGCTTTCCTTGAACTAACCGGCGGTGATTGGATTGAACGGAATCGCTTAAAGGATAAAGTCCTGCCAGGAATCAGAGATTCAATTGATTCATTTGCAAAAGCGGCAGACAGAAATGCCAAGGAATTAAAAGACGGCTGGGCCTTAGCGACAGATGCCACCAACAACAAGCTGGATTCACTCGCTGATGCGAATAAGCGAGCACAATTCGCTGTAGAAGGTTTTGCAAAAGCAAATCAAGATGCTGGCAATGCAACAAAAGAATCAGTAAAAGATTATGATGGCATTCTTGCTGTACTTAATAAAATAGAGCCGTCTACAGAAAGCGCAATAGTTTCATTAGATAAATTGAAAAATGTTTCTGAAAATGGGCTGGTTGTTAAAGGAGGATTTGAATTTAGCGATGAGCCTATTAAAAACCTGCAAAAAACTTGGGATGAGAATGGCAATCCGGTTTTTACGGCCATTGGCGATTCTGCAATAAAAGCGACCGGCGCCTTTAAGTCGGTTGGCGATTCAGCCAGCGATTCCGCAAAAAAAGTTGAGGAAATTACAAAAAAAGCAGACGAATACAAAATAAAAATGGAAGAGATCGCCAGTAATGAGCGTATTAAAATCATTGAGGCGAGCGTACAACTCAATGTCGCGGAACTGGAATCGCAAACCAAGCGAGTTGAAGCGGCATTTAAGTCAATAGATACGACGATTGGCAGTACCGGGGACTTGCTAGGATCGCTGTTCGGCAGCCTTTCTGATGCGGATTCCTTTACCCAGTTTAAAATTGAATCTCAAATTAAATTGGAAAACGAACGTCGGCAACAAGCCTTAGACCTGCAAAGAAAATTAACTGAGGCGGAAATCGAAAAAATCCAAGCTCAGAAAGATGCGTTAGATCGCGGTGATGGCATCATCAAAATTTATGCAGATGGGCTTGAGCCTGAAATCAAAGCATTCATGTTCAAAATATTGAAGCTGATCCGCATTGAAACTAGCCGTGATGTGAGCAACTATCTACTGGGGCTGAACCCGGCATGATCACCTTATCGACGTCCACCTACGATGTTAATGGCAGCGTGCAGATCAACGCGATTCCTAAAAATCTCTATGAGGCAGCGCGGCGCGGGAGCGTGACGGAAACGCTGGACGGCGGCGTAGCCGTCTACGACACAGGCTATGCCCCAGCCGATCAAACCCTGCGAGTCTCTGTTGCAAATCCATCACGCGATTTGCTGGTGAGATTGCGCTATCTGGTGGCGTATTACGGGCAGGTGAATGTGGCGTGTGCGGCCGGCTTTTATCGTGCGATTCCCTCGTTCACGCTCAACAACAACACGCTAAGCCTGCAATTGCGAATTACTCAGCGATTGGATAAATAATGGCAGCAACTATCACTTGGTATACCCATGCTTGGAGACTGGTTACAACCGGCGGCCTTGATCTGGATACGTCCGAATTGCGAGTCCGGCTGGTCACATCCAGCTACACGTTCGACGCAGCCCACACGCAATGGGATAATGGGGCCAATGACGCAACCGATCCCAGTTATAGCGAATTGACGACCACGGGCGGATATACAGCCGGTGGTAAACAGTTGGCCAATCCGGTGGTTACAGCGACTACTATTGATTTCGATGATTTAACCTGGACCAGCCTAACGGCGACATTCAGGCACGCCATTGGGGTAGCCATTGGGACCTTTGGCGGCGTCGTCAACCCAGTGATTTTTCGGATACTGCCTAATTCCGACAATACAGATGTTATTTCGGCTGGGAGCGATTGGAAAATAACCTGGAATGATACCAATAAAGTATTTTACAACCCGGGCTAATCGCAATGGCGAAGCCGCTCATCGCAGTCGGGTGCGTCGGAGGGTTTGCCCTCAATTTGCCAGCCATCCATAAATTTGATTCGTCCGGAAATCCGTATCCGCACGGGCATCGAGTCAGACTCGGCGGGAATGTCGAGGGGGTGTTGGGTATCGCACTCGATGTCGATGGCAATACCTATACCGCTGCGCAACTCCAGTATTACAGCGATGCGAATAGTCTGGCCGCCTACGGTGAATTGGCATTAACGACCCGCAAACATACTCCCAACGGTGAGTTGGTTTGGGCAGTCACTCACGGAGCGGCCTGTTTCGGCTGCGCGCTGGATGACACTGGCAATTTATACACTTACGGTGACGCCATTAATTCCGGCGGAGCAATCCGTAGCAGCCCAGACCAGACTACGGGCTATGTGACGACGCGTAAGTATAGTCCGGCAGGCGCTCAGCTTTGGGAAGCTGACCACGGCTATGCGTCGCCGAATTCCGACGAAAATTATTCCCGCCCTATCATTTATCGGGATGGGTATCTCTATACTGGCTCTATTTCCTTACCGTACACCTCGCCATTGCTTACAAAAACCAACGCAACGACTGGTGTAATTGTTTGGCGGGTCGCCGAGGCGTTTAACTCCTACATCCAGGGCATAGCGATAGACGCATCCGGAAATTGTTATGTCGCTGGCATCTTTAACGACGCCAGCCCGCCTCATTGCCTACGCAAATACGACAGTGGCGGCAATCTGGCTGGCTATGCCGTCGCGCCCACCAACGATGTTGGGGACCGTTGTCCAGGGCGCGCTGTGGTTATCCGCAGCGACGGGCATATCATCGTTGCGATGTATCCTGTTAATATTTCTGGTGTTTATCATGTAATCTATGAGTATGACGCCGATTGCATCTATGTGGGAAGGGATACAGATGCCGTATCCGCATGGATGACGCGGGCGATGGTGATTGACGCTGACAACGCACTTTATTTAGTCCGTAGTGTACCGAGTGGAGCTTATTCAGGAACGGCGCAACGAACAGTACGCCGTGTGGATGGCTTTGCGCTGACATGGCAGGCGACTACGTTTGGCAACGAGGTTGAGGATATAGCGGGCAACGCCATTGATGCGGCCTGCCTGAGTCTGGTCAATGATGTTCGGATTCCGCCGCTGCGCTTGCCCCTGGTGCTGGGACTTCCAACGATTATTGGAGATACCTATATCCATGTCCCGGGTCTGCCCTTGCGATTGGCGCTGGGCATCCCAACGATTTATCGAGATTATGTCGGGGAGCCGCTCCCCATTATCTATAGGCTGGTATTTCCCGCTGCAAATCCCGCCATCGCGTTGCTACTGCGCTCAGTGCAAGTACGCGCTGATCTGTCCCGTACCCACGCAACCTTGGTGACGTCGTTGCCCGACATGGCGACGTTGACGGCATTGGAAGGCTGGGTCGGCCAGCCTATTGAAATCCAACGCGGAATCCGTTTCCGCGATGGGCGCGAACAGCTTGAACCCTTTTTTGTCATTACGTTGGACACCTTTTCGACCGATATTGGCCCAAACAGCGCCAGTTTGACGCTGGACGGCTCTACAACAACGGTGAGAATCCCAAAGACCAGAATGCTCAAAAACATCAGCTATCGCAATGACTATGCAGGGGTACGGCGTGTACGTTGTGCCGTTGATACGCAATTGCAGCCCGGCGATACGGCCGATTTAGGCAATGGGGAAACTCTCCAGGTAGGCGAATTAACGATTTATGCCACGCATACCATCTCCAGCATGGAGGTTGCAGAATAGTGGCGAAAGACACTCAGCTTGCAGTAACGGCGATTAACGCTGAAGCAGACGCTCTGGCACGGCTGCTGGATAATGGCTATCTGCGTATCTATGACGGCGAGAAGCCAGCAGACGGCAATACGGCACTCAGCGGCAATACCCTGATGTCAGAGCATCGTTTCTCAGCGACCAGCGCGCCTAACGCAGCAAATGGCGTATTGAACTTTAATCCTCTTACCTCTCCCACTGCACTGTCCGGCGGAACGCCAATCTGGTTTCGCGCGCTCAAGAGCGACGGCACAACCAACGTGCTGGACGGCACATGCGGGGCGGCGGGAAGCACCTCTAACCTGGAATTTTCGGCGTTGCCGTTTGTGCTGGGCGGCGTCATTACCATCGCCAGTTTTACCCATACCATCCCAGCCGCAACAGCGGGAGCTTGAGCAATGGCCATCACGACCGTGGATCAACTGATCGCCGGAATGCAATACCCGCGCGAATTCATTAAGACGGCAACCCCAACGCTGGTGGCGGGACGGCCCCATTCGCTGTTTTATCTGGCTGGCGTTCCTGGAGCGGCGGTTGCATCGTCTGCGGGACTTGCCGGTGAGGCGTTGACCAGCTACTTAGGACAGTTGCCATTTTCCAATCCGGTCAGTGGCAATACCTACCTGGCTCGCCTGACTGGACAGGCAACGATTGCCGGGCAATTAGTGCTATGCGACCGGCTTTGGCATAACAGCGACTTTTCGATGACCTCCACTGGCGCGCAGACCGTCAATTCAACGACATGGCCGGCGCGTTCCGCAGATGGCACCAGCAATGGAGACGGGATATTACTTGGCATTGAAATCACCACGGCGACCGGCAATGGAACGCCAACTATCACGATTAGTTATACCAATCAAGCCAATTCGAGCGGTCAATCTGGAACCAATGCGGTAGCAACAGTGGCGTCTTCAGCGATTGGCGCGTTCTACCCTATCGGGCTGGCAGCGGGAGATACCGGCGTGCGTTCCGTGCAAACCCTAACGCTATCAGCGACCTGGACAAGCGGCGCAATGAGTCTGGTGGCCTACCGCGTACTGGCACGGCTTGATCTCTCCAACGCCAACACATCCAACAGCCTTGACGCAGTGACTGGCGGTATGCCGCGCCTATTCAACAACACCGTCCCCTTTCTCCTGTTCATTCCGAGCACAACGACCGCCAGCACTATTACCGGGCATTGCATCTGGAGTCAGGGGTAACTCATGCGGCGGGGCGGCCCACTATCGGGGCTGGGATTTCGGTTCCGCTCCAAGGTTACCGGAGGGCATCCAGCAACCCTGCGCATCGGATTTTCTGACAGCGATAGTGCAGATGCAACGGTCTGGCGCGATTGGTTTTTAGATGGCAGCACGATTGCTATCAGCCAGGGGGGGCAAACGTGCTCTGGGGCGGGGTCCCGTTCGGTTCCGTCTGGTTCTGTATTTACAGCCGGCGAACCCAACGAACTTACCTACAACATCCGCAAGTACAGTTTCGCCGGAACTGCCAGCACCATCATTGCACGCAATAGCATTATCTACGGATTGAGCATCGACCCTGCAGGTAATATCTATTCAGGTGGCGTGGGGACCGCAGCCACGGGCAATGGAGGATTGCGAAAATATAACAGCGGTGGATCGCTGCAATGGGATAAGGATCACGGCGGAACAATCTATGCCGTGGCGGCCAACACCGCCGCTGCTTGCATCGGCGGTGGTCCTGCGACGCTCACGGACAGCCAGACAACGCGAAAATATACCGCAGCGGGAACGCTGTCCTGGTCTGCAAATCATGGCGGGATTGTCCAGTCCGTTGCCATTGATGCCGACGGGAATGTCTACAGTGGAGGAGTCGTTTCCAGCAGTGTGACGACGCGCAAATACAATGCGACGGGAACAGAGCAATGGACGGCCAATCATGGAGCTGCCGTGCGTGGGATTGTTGTTGACGCGGCGGGCAATGTATTCACCTGCGGGAATAACACGGGTTCCTACTCCATCCGAAAATATGACAGCAACGGCAATTTAATATGGTCGGCCAATAGTGAGGGCAACGATTATGGCATCGCATTAGATGCCAGTGGAAATGTGTATGTTTGTGGCATTGGGTATATCCGCAAATTCAACCCCGACGGAACGCAAATCATCACCGGCGGCTTTCCGATCACAGGTCTCGGTAGTTTGCGCGCCATTGCAATAACATCCTATGACGGTATATTCGTCAGCGGGGAAAGCTACAATAGCGCCACGCTTTGGGCATATAGTGCCAGCGGAATACTGCAATGGACAAAAGATCATGTTTATTCCTGTTACGCATTAGGGATTTACGAACCACCGCCAGCGGTCATTCCGCCGGGGCTGGCGCTGGCTTTTGCGCTGGGAACCCCCACGATTACGGCTTCCGTCCCATCTCCAGCGTTGGTCTTGAGGTTGGCGCTAGGCGTCCCGACGGTCACCGCGCCGCCTATCCCACCTGATGTGACGGGTATTGCTCCGTTGCAGACAGTTTATCGGCTGTATGTCACCGGCGGCGAGTTGCTGGAATTGCCCTTTGCGCAACTACAATGTCAGCGCCGTCTGGGCGAATCAACGTGGATCACGGCCATTGTGCCGATTTATACTGCGGCACTCCTGGCGGAATTGTCGGAGCGTAAAACGTCAGATGGGCGGATTGTCGTTTATTCCGGCATTCGGTTATCTAATGGAAATGAACAACTGGGACAGTTTTTACAGGCGGTACTAACCGACATTGAATGTGAGCGCACTGGTCGTCTAGTAACGATGCGGCTGCAAGGACGCTTGGTTCCAGTCGCATTCACCGCGCAAACGCGGGCCTTATATGGTATCAGCCGGCGTGGAAAATCTGTCGACGGAAAGTTTTGGGCGCGTTGCATCGCCGACCCCTTGTTGCATCCTAATGATACCGTTAACGATGGGACGCAATCTTGGACGGCTGGAGCGATCCTCTATACGATTGCGCCACGGGAATACCAGATGATGGTCACATCGACAGCTCCAGCATAAGCATTTGCAATGGGTAGAGCGCGGATTGTCGAAAATAAGGGCGGCGGACTTTATCGGGCTACGCCGCTCTATAATTTGAGTGCGTTAAACGACGAATTGACAAAAATTCAAGAGGCTGAAACGCAATATGCGGCGCTGCTTGTTGCTGCCTTTAATACACTGGATTTATTGCGAGATGATTATGCGGTTGCGACGGCTGCCGTTAACTCAGTAATCATGCAGTGGCAGCAGAAGCTCATCGAAAAGATGCAGGATGTTCCCCCTCCACCCTATCCAGCCGATCCCAAGGATCCTGAAACTTGGGCGGAAGCCGAAAGAGAGCAAGAACAGTTACTTTTAGCCGCGATCAATGCTGCGCGCTCGTCCGCTTCAGTTTCGGAATTGACTCGCAATTCTGACCTCGATGTCGCTATGCTACGATTTTTACGGGATCAAGCTTTTACGGGGAAAATGGGACATATGGATGAGTCTGGCGCGTCTCCGGCTTATCGCGCCGCTATCGCGGGCTATTCGGCGAGTACGATTGGAGAGACGCTCAGTTATGGCACGTCATCACCACAAAGCACAGTAAATAGTTGGGATAAAAGCACAACGGCTAAATCTACAATGCTGGGCGCAAATTATATCGATGTGGGTATCGCGTATGTCTACGCTCGCAACCATCCCGCCGGGTATCTCTGGGGCGCGCTTTATGCAATTCCAGGCCCTCCGCCAGAACAGGTAACAGAAACACAATCCGATCCAGCCAAAGATGCAGCAGAACAGACTGAGACGGCTTTGGACAAGGTAGAACTACCCAAAACAGACCCGCTTACACCAGAAAACCTAGCAAAAGTTGTTGCAGAATTTGGAAAGGCGGCCGCGAAAATGAAAGCCGCAGAACAAGATGTGAGTCAATTAATGGCTGAACATTTAAGCCGTTTATATCGTAAAAATGAATTAACGGAGACTAAGACGCGACTAGAAAGCCAAGTTTTGGATGTGTGGGCTTGTTACTTCAATGACTCACTGGCGGTAGATGATATTGTTTATACAGCTGAAATTCCAGGATATTGGATTGATGATGTGCTACTGCGTTCAGAGCGCATTTATGTGGGGGAACCCAACGAGCGAACAGTTTTTTTCGAAGAGCAATCCTGGAATATTACACGACGGTATACAGGATTCGATTCAACCTTGGCGCTCGCAACCACAATGACCCCAGAAATGGTTTTTTTTAATTTGGCGTTGGAGCCGGGACACCTCAAATGGAAGCCGGCTTGGCGGTATGGCATCATAGAAGCCATCAACGGGACAACGTGCAGTGTGCGCCTGAATGATGCAGTCGCCCGGCGCGCGCCCACGGAACGGTCGCTTGAGCCTATCGATCTTAATCCAGACGCCGGGCCGGTGTTGGCCGGCGTCCCCTTTGATTATCCACCTTGCGGCGTCAGGGCATTTGTCGTTACCGATGAGGTATTGGTCCAGTTCCAATCGCAGGATCGGACAAAACCCGCTGTGGTCGGTTTCCGGCGCGCGCCAAGAGCCTGTCAATCAGGCATATCTTGGGAGCAAATCCAGTAATCCAGAGCGTCGAAGTGCCCCGCAAAGTGCCTCTGCTGTTCATGCCGTGCCTTTCTTGGCGCTCAAGAGAGCAACTAACATTAATGGCAATGGCTTCTGATCACAAACCGAGATCCTGTACGCACTGCGTACCCTACTGCTGCTACTGTTGCCAATTCTAATTCCATAGAATTCTACGGAATTAGAATTTAGGGCGCGCGGGTCAAGGGGCGGCTGGGATCAATGGCGCCAGCCGGTCATCCAAATGGCCCGCGCCGTTGCGCGTTGCGCAGCGGCTTGATGTTCCGCCGCGATAGCCTTGGCGCGTTCTACCCGCAACGCCTCTTGGCGCTTGGCTTCCGCGTCATCCTCAACCGCGCGCTGGTTCCAATACTCATCCCGAGATTGTAGATAGGCGCGTTCGCTGTCGCGTAGGCCGTCCCCGCTGGCTTTCGGAGTGTTGAGCTTGACCGCTTCCCCGCCGCCGCCAGTTCCGCCGCTTGGGCCAGTGCCCGCACATGGGAAACGGAGCAAGCCAGCCGTTTCGCGACGGCGCGATAGGTCAGCATCATTCCAGGCCAGGGGCTTGTCCGGTCATCAACAGGTAAGCCCGTTCCGTGGTGGCCACATCGATGGCGCAATAAGTCAGGATCACTGCGTATTCACCCTGCCGATGCAGACGCGGGCAATCCGCGCCGGTGATGACCTGTTTCGGCTGCGGGATGTCCAGCACGCGCGCCACAGCATCCAGCGACACATACCGTTCATCGTAATGCTCCATGCTGAAATACCGAGCCTGACGCATGGTGTCGAACGCCGGCTGAGTGAAGTCGGAAAACGAATAAGCCAGCGCGTCTGGCAGCTTGAGCCGCTGGCGCAAAAAAGCGTTGCGAAGCTTTGGGAGATCAAAGCCGACGATGTTGTGGCCAGCGATGACGGTTCCAGTCCCCACGCTGACATCCAGGATCGTCCGCAATGCCAGCAACAGGCCGCGTTCGTCCACGCAAGGCAGACACCACCAGCCGGGTATCTCTGGACTGCTGGCGTCCATGCCGTTCAAGATCACCGACATACGGTCCGTCTTGAGCGCCAGACAAAGGATCGGGCTGGCATCCAACAACGCCGACTTTTCGATGATCTTTTCTGCTGCCTCAACCCGCTTCGCCTCAACCGTTTCCGGTTTCCAGTTTGACGGAGCTTTCCAGGCCGCGATGGCTGCGGCGATGGCATCTGGGGGTGCATCGCCAGTCTCCAAGTCGATCACGACGTACTGAGCTGGCGACAACATGTGCGCTGCCAGCGGCGTGTTGATCGTAGCCATTACCACCTCCTGCCGCCGAATCCGCCACGGCTGTAACCGCCGCTGCTTCCGCCCCAACCGCCGCCAGAATTGCCGCCGCCCCAGCCTTGCTCCTTGGGCTTCCAGGCGTCCACCGGATAGCCGGCGTTGGCGAGCGCCTGAATCGCGCCCAGCAATGCTTGGGGATTCGCTCCACATTCAGCCGGCAGGTGCAGGTCAACCCGGACACTGCCAATGGGGGTTTCCACTTTCACCGGAATGCTGATACCGGTAATCGGCAGGGTTGCGACCGGTTGCGGTTGTGCCCAGCCGCCAGCAGTAGAAGCGGGTTGCTGTTGCGCTTGTGCCAGCAACGCCTGGAGAGACGCCAGCATTTCAGGATTTTGTTCAGCCATTACCATCCCCTCCATTCCGAACGACATTGCCGCTCATCGCCTTCAGCGGCCATTTCGTCCAGCCATGCCTCACCTTCTGGCGTGTTTATCCACGCTATGAATTCCAGATCGTCCATAATCTGAACAGCCATTGCGCTAGTTTTGACTGGCGCGTAAAATTGCTTTTGATCTTGGTTCACTGCTTTTCTCCTGACCGCTGGGTGATGACACGCCCAGCGGTTTTGCGTTATGGGGTAAGGTGCAGATAGGCTGTATTGATCGGAACCAGTCGATCCGCAAACCAGACCATCGCATACGAATCATTCGCGATGTAAACATTGCCGGTCTGTCCACAATACTGCGCTTGCGCGCAATGGGGACTGTATGCGCCAAGTGCGGGTATGAACCGCACGTTGTCGCCTCTCCGAATGGTTCGTTTTGATCGGGCTGGGCGCGGGGTCATTGTAGGAGCCTCCAGCACACCGCGATCAAGAAGATGATGCTGATCGCCACGAGACAGCGCACGATCAATCTGCCGGTCTGGTGATTGATAACGACCGCCAATTCCCGCAAATCCATGATGCGGTTGTCGGGGTCGGGATCGGAAACGACCGGAGCCGTTGGCGTCACGTCCGCAGGCCGAGGTAAGTCAACCCGAGTGGCCATCGGGCGCGGATTGGGATTGCGAATCCGCAGGACCGGGGCCGGAGCCGTTGGCGTCACACGCCGTTCAACTTTGGCGGATACGACGCAGGAATTCTTTTTCATACTTTTCCTCCGCAAGCTTGGCGTTTAGGAAAGCAAAATCGAAACGGGTGGTGGTGCCATAGTCGCGCGCTTCCAGCAGACATAAAGCCATGCGCACCTCGGTACGGCGACGGGCGCATTCATCCGCATAGGAGCCGCCGCCGAACCGGACACGGCGAGCAGTCCTCCAGACTTCCGCCCAGCGGGCGGATGGGGTAGAATTCGGTTGCCTTTTCATGAGGCACTCCTCGACTGTGATTGATCTTGGTTACGGGCCGCCTGGCGCGTAAACACCAGGCGGTTTCCATTTTCAGGCCGCCGCACGTTCTAGCCTCCGCAGCTCCATCTGCTCTATCCGCGCAGCGTTCCGGTCCGCATTCAGCGTATCGTGGATTTCCGACGAAAAAGCGTGAAGCTGGTACTCATCCAGGATGGGCGTCAACATCACCTCGACGCGCTCTCGCTGTGGCGACTCTAGCCAGTTCCCTGCCTCGTCATAACGCCTTGTTTTCTCGACATAGGCGATGACAGCTTCGAGAACGGGCCAGCCATCATCGGGATCGCACTCGTACTGAATCAGCGCGTCCAGCGCCACTCCAGCGACCTCGATCTTCGTTTCAAATTCGCGCGTCTTCATTTCTGCTGCCTCTGTTCGCTGTGCTGCTGTACCTGCTGCTGATGAGTCTGCCGACGCGCATGCCACTCTGCCAACCGCTCGAACTGCCCGCGCTTGCGGGCCAGGGCGGCATCAGCACCGGCGGTATGGACTCGCGCCAAGGCGCGAGCTTGCTTGATCGTCATAAGGGTATTCATTTCGGTGCTCCTACCGGCAACCCATGCCGAATTTCAAAGCCAAGGATTGCGGATTCAATGTGAAACCGAATCCACCAGCACCGCCGCCACCAAGCGCGGCGCAATAGGCGGATAGCCTTGCGCAACCTTCGCGCCTGCTCTCCGATCCGCTCGCTCAGGGCGAGCGGGGCTTCCACCGTGGCATTCATAGCGCCTCCTAAAAGGCCCTATCCTGCGTACTGCGTGATATTTAGTAGCCGTTGCCGTCGCCGTTGCCGTTGCCGTTGCCGTCGCCGTTGCCGTCGCCGTTGCCGTCGCCGTTGCCGTCGCCGTCGCCGTCGCCGTCGCCGTCGCCGTCGCCGTTGCCGTTGCCGTTGCCGTTGCCGTTGCCGTTGCCGTTGCCGTAGCCGTTGCCGTTGCCGTTGCCGTAGCCGTCGCCGTCGCCGTCGCCGTCGCCGTCGCCGTCGCCGTTGCCGTTGCCGTAGCCGTAGCCGTCGCCGTAGCCGTAGCCGTAGCCGTAGCCGTTGCCGT